>Ga0194116_10002889_pt1 | contig 21437 bp, 20 predicted proteins | sample TA2MahsurfametaG_4_FD_148617 | JGI IMG/M metagenome (GOLD analysis project Ga0194116, IMG submission 148617) | Freshwater microbial communities from Lake Tanganyika, Tanzania - TA2015008 Mahale S9 surface | ecosystem: Environmental > Aquatic > Freshwater > Lake | place: Tanzania: Lake...
TCCTCCAAGTAATTTTTCTCCTTCATATATATTATATTCCATGTCTGTCATTGTCATAATAGTATAATAACAAAATATTAAGATATTTATTTTTTCAATTTTTTTTTAATAAAATTTTTTATAATTTATTATTCTATTTTTCCTAAATAACTTTCATTCTTATTGCGACAACTCCAAATGCTTTTTCATCTTCCTTTGTGTAATACTTGTAATAAACACTTAGTCCATGTTCAATACCGTATTTTTCCATATTCGGTAAGCATTTCTCTAATCCTTCTGTTTCAAGATAGGTTTTGAAGTTTGGATATTCCGCCTTTCCGGTAATTTGCGTCAAGAAACTCCTCGGCTTGAAGTTATCATTTTTCCACTCAATAATATCACCGACTTTCATCTCTTTGAATATTCCTTTGTTTTTTCTTCCTTCAACTGTCTTCAATCCGAGCTGGATTAGTGTAAACCACGGCTCTGACAAATTTTCAACGTATTTTGGTTCCATTTTAATGAGCATTTTAAATGTGCAAAGGTGTAAAGATAGAATAGTCTTAATCAATTGCTGTAAAATACTCATTAAATTCTTCTACAGTACCAGGGAAAGTAGAAAATAATAAACCATAATCTTTTGAAGATACATCTATTCCATGACCTTGATTATCTTCGTAAATTAAACAACTATCATTATCATTTAGTTTTTTAATCAATTCTGTTAATGAATAATCATCAATGTGAGATACATAATAATATTTATTATTATAACATAAAAACTTATTTATGCCAATTTTTTTTATTCCATTTGGATAAAATACGATGGTATCATTAATTTCATATAAATACCATTTATTTGTATATTTTTTGATATAAAAATTTTCTTTAAATTCATATAGATTACGTTTAATTATATCGTTTAATAATACTTTATCTGTTAAAATATCAAATTTAAACTGAAAAACTTTATATATTTTATATAATTTATCATATTCTATTATTAGTTCTTCTTTAGTAATATTATTACCAAAACATTTATTTATAAAAAAATCATCTTTAATATCATTTTTATCTTCATCTTCAATTCCTAAAAGACAAATTAAATCAAATTTTATATCATCTATAACTATTATATGTGTGTTATTATATAAATTTACTTCAATTGGAAAATTCATTAATATATTTATTATTATAAATTTTCTTTAAATATTAATTTTATATAGATATTTTTAGAGGTTATGTGATAAGTAAATTATTTTTAACTTAATTTAATAAAGTTATTCCACATAAATTTGTCAGTGTAAGTAATATCAAACACTCTTTTATTTAGTTCATGGCATGATATTATGGCTGAATACACTGAACCTTTTTTGGTATATCCAATCCAAATATTATCACTTCCTGTGAAATTCCACAAATCAAATCATTCTTTGGAACAACTTTTTCTTTATAAAATTCATTTGGAATTTCTGTTATATCATCCTCTTGTAAAGAATATGAGATTTCTCTACGAAATCCAGCAAATCTCATTGCCCCCCATTCCACTGTGTATCATTAATGAATTATAATTTTTATAAATAATTTTATCATCATCAAAATTAATTGCAGATATTTCATAAAATATTTTTTCTTTCATTTATATTATATCAATTTAATAATTTTATTACTTCTGAAAATATTTTATCATTTGGAATGTACTATCCTCTTCAAATCAACGGCATCAATTACGATATTTGCAAGTTGCCTGACCACACTTTCTCTACGCTGCATGATCCGGTGACCAAACGAATTGTGGGCCAATGGAACAACGACATAGCCCGGTATGAAATCACCGACCACATTGCTCATTTTGAAATGATCAACGGCATATAAAAATTAAATTGTAATAGGGATAAATATTCAAAACAATTTAAAAATATTGTGCGAATGAAGTTAAATGGCTTATGTTTTAACTTCATATGGAGAAATAATAGATAAATACAGTATTTTGAATATAAAGATTGAAAAAATAGAAAATGCATCACAAAAAAAGAATGTTGCAAAAGAATTAAACAACATGAGTGAATTGGTAAAAGAAATCATCAATACATTCCCTGAAGTTAAAAATGAACTTGAAGCATTGCTAATGATAAACAAAAAACTTTGGAAAATTGAGGATGATATTAGAGAAAAAGAAAGAGTAAGAGTATTTGACGAGTGTTTCATTGAACTTGCACGTGGCGTTTATAAAACAAATGATGAACGAATGAGAATCAAACACCGGATTAACCAAATTACTCATAGTGCAATATTTGAAGAGAAGTCATTCACCATTCTGTAATTGATTACGACGGAAAGTGCATTTATTTGTTGTAATTTTTTTGATTATAATTGATTTAAACAATAATTAATTATAAATATTATTAATATTATGCAAATAAAAATAAAACAAAACGAAGCATGGCAACATGCAAATCCTGATCAAATACAAGCTTTTAAAAATTTCAAAAATAGAGTAAATATTCCACAAACACCTGTAACCACAAATGAACTGTCAGTTTATAGAAAATACAACGATCCATATTTGCCAACATACATTAGTGATGGAAGTATTGTTCTACCAATAGCAGATTTTGATGATGTTCAAGTATTTTTACTTGATATGAATCCAGTTGATTGGCATTCAGCGAGAAATTATCAAGTTTGGGCATATTATGATTTTATGTACGATGATAAACAGAAAAAAACATATGTTTCCAAATATTCAACACCTCTAGCATATCCACCTCATGCAAGGGATATAACAGAAATAGAGATTGATAATTTACAACCGAATATCATATTCAGTATTTCAAGAAATGAAAATAATAGTGTTTACTATGAAAGAACCGATTCAACAAGAGTAAGAATTTGTGATAATGAATCAGCCCGTTTAGGATATCGTGGATTTTACAATAGGATGACAATGGATGTTGGCGTAATTGTTGTTAGTTCCAATAGTTCCAATAATCCAACATGCGCATTATCTTTACCTGCCAATTTAATCTTGGAAAAGACAAATGATCAAGAGGAACAATGCATCATGTGTTATTCAAATAAAAAAAATTTAACATTCAATCCATGTAATCACAATGTTACTTGCTCTGAATGTTATTCAAAATTCAATAAAAAATTTGAGTGTCCAGTCTGTAAAGGAACTATTTTCTCTTTGTCTTGATTTGATTTCGCTTAATGGAATGGAATGGAATCAGCGGAGTCAAAAAAAATATATCGTTGTATTACAGAATGGAGGTGAAACGCATCGTATCGGTGGTCGCATTCCTTGTGCTTTTCCTCACGGCGCTGTTTTTATTTATACGGGAATATCCAAGCGACCGGGAGTTTTCGGTTGTGTTTATCGTGGCGGGCGGGGTGTTGTTGTGGGGGGCATATACAAACGAGTCATTATTGAGTGATTCGTCACAAGAACACCGCGACCCCGTTTTAATTCCGTCATGTTGAATATTTTATTTAATTATATATTCATAAAATAAATGAATTCGCTGTTACACTCGTCCCTTTGGTTCTCTATCGTGGTGCAACTCGTCACCGGCATTATTGAAGTAATGGCGCTGTTTGTTAAAACAGTGCCTGGCATGAAGGTCATCAAGCAGCTTCTTGGCTTGGAAGTCGCGGTGCAAGCCGTGGAGGGCTCGTTTTATGCGTGGCTCTACTACAACATTGACCGCGTGAAAAACATCACGCCCAAGCGCTACGCCGACTGGGCCATCACCACGCCCACCATGCTTGTAACGATGATCGCCTACATCATTTACCTGAACAACACAGATAAAGGCAATGATTCGCCTTCTTTAATCCAAATTTTGAGAGAAAATGCGGTGCCCGTCACACAGATCCTCGCGCTAAACTGGCTCATGCTATTGTTCGGGTACTTGGGAGAGGTGGGCGTCCTTCCGCTGGTCGCCGGCGTTGCTCTCGGCTTCGTGCCGTTCATCGCTTATTTCTACATCATATATGAGAGATTTGTTGCAAATGATGCAAATATGACTATAAATAACACCAGCCTGAAAATATATGTGTATTTCATGGTGTTTTGGTCCCTGTACGGCATTGTCGCCGTGCTGCCTTACACACTAAAAAACACTATCTACAACGTACTTGACCTCTTTTCCAAGAATTTCTTTGGCGTATTTCTCTCGTATTTGATTGTTTCAAACGCGGCAAAGCCGAGCTTAAATACAGCTTCTCAAAGAAATTCATAATTGTCTAATTTTTCAAAGAAAAAGGATCATGGATTATATTCAATTTTCAGTTGCTTATAATTCTTATAATGGAACAATTTAAAAAATAATGTTCAAACATGACTAGTAACGAATTTGATGGGTGATTCTTCTATTACATTTTCAAAGGCCATGACTGCATTTAAAAACGGGGAATACAAACAATCCTACGTTTTGTTACATGAATTGGCAGAACAATACGAGCATGTTCCAATTCTTGAATACAATGCAGAGACATTGTTATATATGTATGTATCATATGAAACCATAACAAGTATTGTTGGAAAAAAAAATGCATACATTTATAAATTAATGGATGAAGGTACTTGCAGTTTAATTTCTTCAGAATTATTGAACCATATTAAATTTATATTGTGCCATTACTATTTGATAAACACTCAATACTTGAAGGCATTTCCATATATGAAATACTTACAAGTTGTGACGGGTCCGAATGTTTCGCCAGAGACAATGTCTTATTTCAATTTAAACGATGAAAACAAAACACTTCTGATATATAATTCGGGAGGAATTGGTGATATAATTATGTTCAGTCGTTTCATTTGGAAAATTTCGGAGTCACAATCAAAAAATAAAATAATTTATGTAGTAAATGATGAAATTCATTGGATTTTCAACGAGGCTTTTTCAATAAATAAGTTATCAAATTTAAAATTAGTGTCTTTTTCTCATTTCAAACAACATCCAATTCCTTTTGATTATCACACAAACATTACTTTGTTGTTTGGTCATTTGAAATTAGATTACAATGAAATATTCACAAAGTACTACTTGGAACATGTTTCAGGAAACCCGTTACCAATCTACAAATACATTAAACCAGACAAAAAAAATATCGTTATCAATTGGTCTGGTAATAAGTTGAATATAATGGAAAAATTCAACCGGTCAATACCACTTGCAAATTTTATTCCAATCATAAACAAGTATCAACATGTTATTCACTTCATGTCTATTCAAAAATCATTATCAGATGATGAATCACTGATTTTGAAGGCAACCAACGTGAGTAACTATGGTCCATCATTAGATACCAATGAAAATGTTTACAAAGACACATTGACATTGTTGAAACATGTGGATTTGGTTATCACCACGGATACATCCTTAGTTCACGTTGCTGGAACAATGAACATCCCATGTTGGTGCATCTTAACAATTGGCTGTGAGTGGAGATGGCGACATCCATGCAATTCATACTGGTATCCGAATGTAAAAACATTCCGACAAACAGAGGTGTGCTCATGGACTAACGTAATATCAGAGTTAATGGCTTCAATTGACTTGTTGATTCAACAAATATAATTTAAATACATAATGTTCATTTATGCAACATGGAACTATCACAACAATTACATAAAAAAATGATGAATATTGTTTCAAATTTGCCATTTGATTTACAAGAATATATATTTGTAACACATCTAAAACGATACAAACTACGAAACGGAACATATGTTAAACAAATAGACCAAAGTAAGTATAGGTTTTTAGATTATATAATGCGTGGACGCCTCATCAACTTGCTTGCACGCTCTCTGCAGCCCCAAGCCGATGGAACAGGGACTACTCATATGTATCGTTGTAGGTTTAGTATGAAAAATTTACACGATAATCCAATTAGAGCAGAAACACATGTTGATGATGACATGGTGGATCTGCTATTAGAGTTCACAAATAATAAATATATATATCATATTTATGTGTACCGATTAAAAATGAAACAAAATGATAATTTTTCAAGTGAAAAAGAAACGAAGGATATATATTACAAAGGAGGTTTGAATGATGATTACTTTTGGGATTTTTTTGAAATTTCATATGAAGTAAAGTAAGGAAAGGAAAACGTATGAATTAAAAAAAAATAATATATGAATGTATAGTTCAATGAACAAAGAAAAAGATATAAGAAAACAGATTGATCGTGAGATTGTTCTACTCACATTGGGTGAGTCACTTGATGAACAACCTTTAGTTGATTTAGCAATTGAGTACGCAACCCTACTCCCACCATCTGCAATAACTTCTAAGAAAGAAGCGTATACACTTGCTGCTACACACATGAGATCATTAGAAACAAAGAAAGAACAAGAAAAAGCGATAATGTTAGAAAAACAAGTCAATAAAGTTATCCGATACACAATGAGAAGAAACAGAGCCGGCATGTTTGAGCTTTCAACACGGGTTATGAAAGAATTAACTGATCAGCCATTTACGGCGAACCCCATATTGAAAAGGTGCCCATGCATTTTGACTAGAAAGTCTGAACAATGCAAAGTATCGCCTTCAATGTGTAGGTATAATCCATCACTAAAACAGTCAAAAATGAGATCTAGAATGGGGGGATCCAAAAAATATTTGAAACGCTCGGTTTCACTGAAAAGAACCCGAGCATAAAATTAAAAAAAAAATACATATACACAAGTCCATACCGGCGAGTCAATGGTTTGATTTTTGTGCATTACAACTTGTGCACAATACTTGTAAATTATCATAATTGGTTTTCCCTCCTTTAGACCAAGGAGTAATATGATCCCCTTCATAATTTTCTGTTACTACTAATTTGCAAAATGCACACTGGTTGTTTTGTTCCTTCAATTTTGTAAGTATTAGAGTTTTATTGAAGTAACGGTTCTCTTTGGTTTCGTCATAACATTTGTTGATTAAATTATCAATTGTAATGATAAACTTCTTTTGAAAGGCTGCATTTCGGGTTTTGCATTTTAGGGTTTCTTGGATGTCTCCAGATATTATTTTTGATATCTCTTTGAGTATATATTGAATATGTCTGTTGAACAATGAAATATCAGTGTTGAATTTGTACAATAGTCGGCTGATTATGAACTTATATGGAACATACAGCGTTTTAAATTCTTTTTTTGATTTACTGAAAAATGAATTATTTTCCAAATGTCGGACAATTTTTTTTGTCATATCCAGTTTATCCTTGATCGCGACTTCATTGTTTTGCAAATAATATTCAACAGACTCTTCGGTTGAACCAAGGGTGTCCTGATAAAAGTTGGATCGCAGCTGACTAATCGATTGCCAAGACTTTGGCAATACATTTGATAATACGATGAAATCAATTATTTCAGTTTCAATATCACCTCTTTTGTCTTCTAAACGTATAAAGTGTTTCAAGTCCTCTTTTGCAAGTGAAATGATATTGTAGAACTTTACATAAATCACCTTATTAAATTCATATTCATTCAAGGTTCTACTTGATCTATTCAATATTTCATATTGGTCTCTCCTTTTGTTTGCATCCGTTCTGTATGAAGAATCCAACTGATTGAACGTGAAATTGTAATTTCGTATGCGATGTTGATCATCGGGGGATAAGTCTTCAAATTTTTTTTTGTCGTATTTTTGCCCTCTTTGTTGATCTGTAAAAAACTTTGAATTCAATTTGAACCGGTTGTTAAGATAATCAAGTGCAGTTGTTAACCGGTGCATTCCATCCAATACTTCTTCACTATCATTTTGTGGATTCAATATTGTCCATATCGGATTCATTGCCCGTTGTACTAAAATTGTTTCAATGAATCTGGTTTTCAACCTATCATCCCATGATTCATATTCTCTTTGGAAATCAGGATTTTTGTTTAGATACACTTGATTTGTTGCAATCGCGTTTTCTCTATTTGTTCTAAGATTGATAATTGTGAGTGGCAGGGTTATGTATGACATTGTTTGAATTTGAATTACCAAAATTACAATATGAACCTTTAAATGGTTTGTACAAATTATAAATGAGAGAGAGAGTTTCAGTTTCAAGGTATGTTTCTTCTGCAAATTGGACAACTTGGAGTTGTTTGAGTTTCATTCCAACTAGAAAGACATGTGCGATGAAATGAATGGGCGCAACGGGTCATAACCCATGGTTCCGATGTTTTATCCATGCAAATGCAACATGTGCTTTCTTTGTCGAAAAAATAAAATACTACAGAATTAGGCGAAACTGTCGGTGTATACGTTATGGTCTCATTTTGCACAGTTTGAACTGCTGTGTACAAAAAGGAAGTGATCTTGAAACTACTATAAATGCATATTAAGAAAAAAAAACATATCAAATAAATACTTATCACTATTATGATGTGGATTTTAAAAAAAATAATGGTAAATTCACAAATAGAAACGTCCTTGATTTCAAATTTGAATGGAGATGACGTTACTAGAAAACATGTTTTAAGGATAATCTCAATTACTTCAAACACATGTTTTAAACCTGGCATTTGAAGATGTTTCCATGCATTGAATTCCTGAAAAGAAGTAAACACTTTTCCATATATTTGATAAAAAGCATATTCATAACGTGCAATATTGCATAATGATGCAAACATTCCAAGCGTTGACAAAAAATATGTGATAAATGTTATATTATGAATAATATGTGAATCTTGTATGAGACACATCATTGCACCGGTCGTATAAAATGTAACCCCCACAGCTTTTACCAACAAAAAGAATCTACTACAAGTGCGGGTTTCATTGTATAAAAATGGTTCTAACGGGTCTGCCATGAACTTAGATGGAACGATAATGGACTAGTATCTTATTCATTTATATTCATTTATAAATTGTATAACTCAAGCTTTGATCTGATACCACAAAATATTAGAAATAAAAAAAAATTGATTCAATTTAAAAAGCATTTGAATTGTAGTATTTCAAACAAGAAGCAAGAAGCAAGAAACATGGCGTATTCAAAAACTCGTACTACCTACCGTCCCTCCACCCACCCATCCTGCAATAACCACAAAGATCTTGTAATTTCTATCATTGTAACGCCGGCTCCTACGTATCATGAACTGTGCACAATGTCAACGAAAGATTATGACGCCATATCGTTCCAAAATGAAATCAAACGTTGTGCACCGATAACCCAGTGGATGAAACTCCAAGGAAAAATACAACCAACTCCAACACAACATGCCCGCATTGACCCTGCTCAAGTGAAAGAACTCAGTGACCTACTCCACCACAACACGCTACATCTCAATTACGTTTCCATGATGGACCTGATGATGAAAATCCAATGCGACCTGCATGGAAAATGAATATTCCCGTTTCCCAGTACGAAACTGGAGGCATGCAGTGGTTTAGCATGCATTTTTTTTTGAAGTTGCGCGTTTTGATGAATGTATTTGTTTAGACACGTATTGTAATGCAGTCAGGCATAATATTGTGCGGCGTGTGTAAAAATGTGGAAAACACACTTCCATTAATTCGTAAAGGATTTGCAGAAATGGTTGCCAAAAGTGATGTTCCGTGTTGGGCTGTATTTTATGAAAACAATTCACATGATAAAACGGCAGAGTATTTATCTCTATGGTCAAACGAAGATTGCAATGTGGAAGTCAAATGTGAAATTTTCACAATAGAACAAGAACATGCAAGAGGTTATGCTCGCACATATGATAATAAACCTTGTCGGATTGAGCAAATTGCTTATGCTAGAAACCAGCTTATGGGTATGATAGAATCAGACACCGGCCCCAGGTCAAATGCAAAATATGTAGTAATGATTGACATGGATAATTCAGTCCCGTTGCCGGTTGACTTGATATTGAAATGCATCAAGCGGGATCCGAATGGGTTTGATGCCTTGATTTGTAATGCCGGATATGATTTGTATGCATACCGTGATTCAAATATTTTATTTGGTCCAGAACTACTACCTGAATTTTGGTCAAAAAAATATTTAAACTACATACGGTTTTCTATGCAAAACAACATAAATTTACATTACAGGAATGTTTTTCCGTACATTCCGGTTACTTCTGGGTTCAACGGGTTGTGTATATTCAGACGGGATGCAATATGGGGAGTGCGATATTCTGCAATCCCAACAATAGAAATGAATTCAGAATATGAAAAAATCTCTCAGGTGTTGCCGAAACAAAATGTGGTAATTGGAAATGGCGTGTATTTATTTGCAACAAATAAAAAACTTGGATTATTTTATTTAAATAATTCTGGATACAACTTTCCAATTGTGTGTGAACATGTACCATTTTTCGCAAGATTGCGAGCACGTAATTGTGGTCGCATTTACATGTGTTGTGATTTGATATGGTATCATAAATAATATTACGGGTTGTTCAAATTCAATTTCGGTTGTAAAAAGATTTTAATACAATTTTTTTATTTAGTTCATATAATACATATCTATATCTATTATGTATTGTATAATATAAAATGATTAGCATTTTGATGCCTATTTATAATGGAATTGAGTTTATAAACGACTCAGTTGGTAGTATTCTGTCTCAATCATATATGGATTGGGAATTATTGATTGGCATTAACGGACATCCCAAAAACTCTGATGTATATCAAATATCAAAAAAGTATGAAGAAAAGGACAAACGCATAAAGGTGTATGATTTCCCACAATTCAAAGGAAAATCGCCTACATTAAATCATATGGTTTCTTTGTGTAAGGCAGAATACATAGCATTACTTGATGTAGATGATATATGGAATAGCTATAAATTGGAAGTACAATCAAAATATATTAATATATATGATGTCATTGGAACAAAATGTATTTATTTTGGAGATATGAATGATATTGTTCCAACCCTTCCATCAGGAGATATAAGTCAATTCAACTTTTATAAATTCAATCCAATTATTAACAGCAGCGCGCTTATTCGTAAAGAGTTATGTGTTTGGAATCATAAATGGAATGGGGTTGAGGATTACGACCTTTGGTTGACACTATGGAAAAAAAAAAAGCGTTTTTATAATTCTGAAAAAATACTTGTAAAACATCGCATTCATAACACTTCTGCATTCAACGCAAAAGGGAATCATTTAAAAGTGGAAAACTTATTAAAAACACATCAAACATCATGAATGTTGAATGCTCTTGCGCGAAATTATAAATAATGCGTCTATTTACCTGCGGGGGTTATATGGATGAAGACTATATTTAGAACTATATGGATGAGAACGCGCAGTTTACTGCGGGTTCTGGGCTTAATTTACATTTTAACCATCAGCTTCTGAACCGGTGTCACTTTCATCATAATCAAATGTTCTCCACGAAGTGTCATATGTTTCATCTGATGTTTTTTGCCATTTAGCAATGGAATGCGCTGTGGAGAAGGCCAGTTCTCTACAAAGAGCAACTATCATTGATGATCGTCCAGTTGCTCCTCTGAACGAGTGTATCATTTCAATTCTGCGAACCAAATCAATACTGTGTTCTTGTTCGCATATCAATTCGGTTGCAATAGACACGGTTACTGGCTCTACTTTAGGGGTTTTTTCTGGTATTAATTCTGTACGACATAATGGACAACGGTGATCAGCATTAAATGCTTTGAATAAGCAGGTTGTGTGAAAATGGTGTCCGCATTCAGTAATAGATACGTTTGTGGTTGAAAGGTTATCCCAACAAATACTGCATTTTTCTTTATCAGGTTCTGGATTGATTTTTGAATTCCAAAAATGCTGCATCTGTGTTTTTGAATTTTATATAATAAAATATTATATACAAACCTAACAAACGAATGGGTTGGAATACCAAAAAAAAAAAATTACGTAATGGTGGAAAAAAACCAAAGAAGAGAACAGGAAGAAGAAGAATTCAAAGAACAAGAAGAAATCCAACAACTCCAAGACACAATGCCATAGAAGTGACAAGTACGCGCCCTGAGTTACTCCAAGATGATTGTGGTGTCAGATACAGAGTGGATCCATTGACTGGAGTGACTACCGCTGCAGAGCCTTGGTGCACATCATGTGGTTACCCACCTTCCATGTGTGATCCTTATTACACTAGATGCCGTGAAACAATCATTGGACCATGGGTTGATGAAAATGGTGTATATCATGAGTCAACAACATCTGCTCCTAATACGGAGGATTTAGGAGAATGTTTACCGTTGGCTAGAACACATGAGGTTAGGGATGATCCAATGGATAATATGTATGATGATGATGATTTGTATAATGATTTGTATGATGATGATTTGTATGATGATGATGATGATGATAAAAAAAAAATTGTCCGGAGAGGAAAATGCAAAGATGAAATACGCAACAACAATAAATTTAAAGATCCTCCTCCTCCTCCTCCTCCCCCGCAAGCAATGAGTGTGAGAAGTAAGTAAAAAAATTCAATTTTTCATGTGAATAAATGTGTATACAGTATACATTAAATACATTTTTTCACATTATTAATAAATAAATGAGTAATTTGTTTCAACATGTGACTGATGCTGTTGGGTTTGGTTACAGTTTGTTTTTATTTATTTCTTACAGTTTGATAATTGCACTAACTTTAACTATTTGTGAATCATTAAATACAATTTTATCTGATTCAATGATAGATTTCATCAAAAAACTTGTATCCTCCATTTGTAATGCCGTGTTCAATTATGTTTCGTTGCAACCACGATATGATTATTTGAACGAAACCAAAAAACTAATAAAAGATTACAAAAATAAAAAAATCAAGTCCATTTACATTTACTACAAACGAGTACCCAAAAAAGTTATTAATATATACAACAAAATGACAATGTGCAATTTGAAACAGTTACATGAAACATTGTTGCAACAATATGATGCATTTGATCGCCAACCCAATGGTGTTGAATATTTGGAAACACACTCACATGAATTACCATTTCATTGTGGTTTGATATTCAAAATGGAAAATGATGATCATCTTTTATTGGATAAAACTTCAGTGGTTTCGTTATTGAAATTGAAAGAATTATATGTAAAAGGTGCAGTAATAAAAGAAATTTCAATTCCAAATGATTTGATAATGTCTCTAGGTTCATTCATCCATGCCGGGAAACATAAAACACGAGATGAAGAATGGTTCAATTGGGATCCCACACACAATTGTTTTTACATGGTAAAACGTCTTTTGATAAAAAACAAGCTGTATTCTCAAGAAATGCGTAACCAAATAAATCAATATGGCAATCAAATAAAGAAAATGTATGATGCTTCTAAAAAATGCGACTATTCAAAAAATTTGGAAGTATTCGTAAATCTTCAATGTAGAATGATGCATTTCAATCTTGAATTTATAACAAAACTGAATAATGTACTCATGCATTCATTTAATTGATGTGGATGTGATGAAATACAAATATAATACCTGCATTATCAAAATACAATAAAAAATGAGCTGTTTTTATTGCATTCATACATTCAAAATGAATTTATCGTTATTTTGTAAATTTATTGCGACCATATTTGCAGTGTTGTTTTTGCGAGAACCCTTTGGGATGATTGCAGTCAATACTGCGTTTGTATTTGAGTGACCATTTATGGCGGCGGGTTTTGGTTTTGCAGCGCTTGCTTCCACCAAATTTTTTGAATTTGTTCAAGTTATCATTTGGATTTTTATCAGGCATTTCTTGTTATAATGTATATGTCTAATAAATATATTGCATACATTGTTATTATTGTTATTGTCTTAATTAAATATTAAACTTTGACCTAAACCGAGCTGGAAAGTTAGTAGGTGTCATATTCGTTCCACTCACGTGGCTATAAAAAGATTCAACGTTTGTCCAACTGGATATGTTTACGTTTGATACATTCCAATTACTAATGTTCTGATTGAAGATTGTATAATACAACATTTCATTCATATTTGTGACATTTGAAACAATCCAATTACTAAGAGGTTGATTGAACACCGTGTCATATAAGAACATTGATTGCATGTTGGTAACTCTTGAAACATTCCATGTGTTTATTGGTTGATTGAAAGAACTATCTGAAAACATATATGACATGTCGGTAACATTTGAAACATTCCAGTTACTAATGTTTTGGCTGAAGGATGTACCCGTAAACATGGACTTCATATTAGTTACATTTGAAACATCCCAGTTACTAATGTTTTGGTTGAATGCGTAGCTTATACTAAACATGGCTTCCATGTTTCTGACCTTTGACACATTCCATGTGTTTATTGGCGAATTGAACCTACTATACAAAAACATATTTTGCATGTTTGTCACATTGGAAGTGTCCCATGATAATAACGAATCACAAACTCGTATGGGTTCCGGTTGAAATTGATCCCTGATAAAAAAGTTTGATCCCTGACAAAGTGAAGATAAATCAGTAAAATTGATAACAATGTTGTTATATGGAACACTACAAAATGTAATTTCTTCTCTTTTTGTTATAGTGTTTGATGCAATTACGACGTCTGTCAAGGTATTTAGTGTCACATTATATTCAGACACCACTGTGCTGGTGGTACCTCCAGCAAAAAAAGTGGTAGTCACCGTGGGATATCCCATTTTGGTTGAAATGATATTGCCACTGGCGTCACGTTTCACATTAGCGATTTCTTTTACATATCCTTTCAGTCTATATGTATTCTGTCCGCTACTGTTGTAACCAGTTACAAGAACTCGTTGCCCTCTCATTAATGGCAAATATGTTTTTTGTTGATTTTCAAATTTATTTGCACTGAATTGCATACAATATGTTGGTACCTCAAATAAAGTTATATTTTGTATTACAATTTCCACAGGTGTTGAATTGAAGGAACGATTTTGATTAGTGTTTGAATATTTCCCAGGCGGTGTGAATGTCTTAACTGCATTGACGTCATTTTTCAAATAATTTTTCAACAAATTAAATGATGTTGGATCATCTGGTAAAGTTGTTGCAAACCATTCAAATTGTATATCAAGTCCAGCCTTGTATTTATCCTTCATCAAGTTTACGTCATTTGCATCTCTCATTGCATACAAAAATAATGAAGATGAACTCAATGGGATCTTAGTTGCAGTATTATTCAAAATCTGGTTACCACTTATATCAATGCTATTCAAATTTGTTAAATATTTGAATGTTTTGTTTTCATGAATTTTAACTGGCGGGACAGTTGAATACACTTGTGATACCATGAGATTTCCATACCCAACAGGTGCAGTTGTTGTCGCAATATAAATTCCATGAGTCCAACCCGGCCTAGATGAGGCGGTTGAGATTGGGTTTAATAATTCTAAATTATATTTTACGACATCTCCTGGAAACACAGAATTCAATGGAACATTTTGAATTATTTTTGTTACGTTAATGAATGAACTTTTGTCATTAGAGTCAAAAGTTGGTGTAAGTGGAACTACAACAGGACACCATTCAGGTTGGTAGTTAAGAAAACTTTGATAACTACTATATGCATAGATATCACTTTTTGTACGATCAAATATCTTAGAATTCAAATCAGTTATATTGAAGTCAACTGTGATATTTGTTAAACCCGGAAGACCAGGGTTTTCAAGTATTACGTGCTGCATTATATTAGAAGATATATAGACAGTTAGTCTCATGTTTATGGGTACAATCGGGTCGGGGGGCACGGAAACGGAACTGGGGTTGGTCGAATAAATTTGATCATAAGCTGAATCCCTGCGTGTATAAACTATTTTTGCTGCAAACGCAATCTTGGTAAGACTAACTGGTGCATATTGTTCTATTGGTCTGGGAGGAATTGGCCCCGCCGACTCCCATACGTATTCATTTCCTCCACTACTTACATTATCCATGTAGTTATTTGTTGCAACATGACTGTTTTCTGTTGTGTTACCTATGTACTGCGCCACTTCAGACAGAAATATTCGGCCATAAGGCGGGTTTGTTGCTAAACCAGATTCAGTTATACTGCTGCCAGAACTAAATGATACATATGTATCCATAAATGGTGTATAATAAGATGGTAGGGGTTGTGGCGTGGGTGTTGGCGTGTTTGTGGGTGTAGGCGTTGGCGTGGGTGTTGGAGTGTTTGTTGGAGTGTTTGTTGGAGTGTTTGTGGGTGTGGGTGGTGGTGTTGGATCAGGTGTGGGTGGTGGTGTTGGATCAGGTGTGGGTGTTGGTGTTGGAGTATTTGTTGGCGTTGGCGTGGGTGTTGGAGTGGGTGTTGAAGTGAGTGTTAGAGTGGGTGTTGGTGTGGGAGTGGGTGTTGGTGTTGGAGTGGGTGTGGGAGTGTTTGTGGGAGTGTTTGTTGGCGTGTTGGTGGGTGTGGGTGTTGGAGGAGGACCAATATATGTATAACTACCATTAGAAAACTCATAGTAATTCCATTTAGGTAAATATACAGGATTTAAAGTACTGTCAGCAAAATTCGGGGGTGGTTTAGGATGCACGTTTATTACATTCCATCCACTTATGTCTTTATTAAATGGATTGTTTCCAAATAAACCGGCAAACATACTATCCATATTTGTGACATTTGATACATCCCAATAACCAATGTCTTGATTGAACATGGTTGCATTCTGGAACATAGAGCTCATGTTCTTCACTTTTGATACATTCCAAGAACCAATGTCTTGATTGAAGACTCCATTATAAAACATAGAGGTCATGTTAGTCACATTTGATACATTCCATGCATTAATTGGTTGATTAAAAGAAGTAGAAAAAAATGTTGAACTCATATCAGTTACATTTGACACATCCCACGATTCTATTGGGTTATTGAACATTATATAGCTGAACATGCCTGAAATATTGGTAATGTGAGTAGTTACTATATTGTTGTATGGAACTGCTACTGGTTGACCGGGTGGACGGAATGTAATAATATTTGCGTTGGTGATGTAATCTTTTATCTTTGACTGTTGATTTGGCGGAACAATTGCAAACCATTCAGATGATGTTCCCCTCAAATTTTTTTGAATAAACGTGATTTCACTTGGTGGTGTCTCTGTGTGTACTATGGTTTTATTTATTAGTATTATACTAAGGATTGGAGTAGGGGATGGTGTTGGAGTGTTTGTGGGAGTGGGTGTTGGAGTATTTGTTGGAGTTGGAGTTGGTGTGTTGGTGGGTGTGGCTGTTGGTGTTGGAGAGGGTATTATCGTGACACTAGCTATTGCATAATAGATTGCACCGTATGGTGTGTTATCCACACCATAACCAGTATTTTGAGTATAATAAATAAGTGTATTGCCAGTGCCAAGAATAGTAATGGTGGAATTGTTATCTCCAGACAAAATGTACAATGGACTTGGAAGCAAATTGTAATAAACAAACGAACCATTGCTATTAGATGTGGGACGTAGTGAATCACTATTCAATGAATAGGTGTTGTTGGAAAGTGGATAAGTAAATGTAAGTGAAAAAACTACGGTGGGAGATGGTGGATTCCAATTGGGTCTGCTCAATGTCCATGAAGTAGCACCTACATCAAAATTTGACGGAGCGTTTGGTCGTGATGTCAAATTATAAACAAGCCATAAATTCAGATTTTGGTTGAATGATGCAGCACTCCGAAACATAGAGCTCATGGTACTGACCTTTGATACAGTCCAGTTACCAATGTCTTGATTGAACGCGGTTGCATTCTGAAACATAGAGCTCATGTTACCGACATTTGACACATTCCAGCTACCAATGGCTTGGTTGAACACGGGTGCACTATTGAACATAGAGCTCATGTTTGTCACGTTTGATACATTCCAGCTACCAATGGCTTGATTGAATGCTGTATTACTTTGAAACATAAACTGCATGGTAGTAACCTTTGATACATTCCAGTTACCAATCGGTTGGTTGAATTTACTATTCCAAAACATATAGTTCATGTTTACAACATTTGATACATCCCATGAAGTGACATTATGGTTGAATGATGTTACACTTGGAAACAAAAAACTGAAATCAGTTAAATATGTAGTAATGATATTATTGAATGCTATTGGTTTTGATCCAAATGCTTTGAAGTTATTGATGGACGCTTGATAAGAAGCCTGACTATTCACGTGTACAAACGTGGAACTGAAATCTATTACGCCACTATATGGGTTGACTGCATGATTTACTTCAATATATCTCTTCAAGTCAGAAAATGAATTTATTATTACAAACCATTCGGGTTTTGTTCGTAAGGTAGTTCTCACATATGTTGGAAATGTTACAACATTTGAGGTTGGTTTTATTGTTTGATCTGTTATTGTTAATTCCACTGTATTTGTAAATAATCCGAAAACCGGTTTAAAGTAAATTTCTAAGAATGTTGAAAAATTAGATGGTTCACTAGGAATCAGCTCTACTGACCAATCAGAAATGTCTTGGTTGAAAGATGTGTTTTGAAACATAGCGGTCATGTTTGTCACTTTTGCTACATTCCAGTTATAAAGGTCTTTATTAAATGTTGTAGCATTTTGGAACATGTATGACATGTCTGTAACATTTGACACATTCCAGCTACCAATGGCTTGATTGAATGTTGCAGCATTTTGAAACATAGAGCTCATGTTTTTTAGATTTGATACATTCCAGCTACCAATGTCTTGATTGAATGCTGTAGCATTTTGAAAAATAAAGTCCATGTTTGTGACATTTGATACAATCCAGCTACCAATGGCTTGATTGAATGCTGTAGCATTTTGAAAAATAGAGTTCATGTTTGTGACATTTGATACATTCCAGCTACCAATGGCTTGATTGAATGCTGTAGCATTTTGAAAAGTGGACACCATGTTTGTCACTTTTGCTACATTCCAGCTACCAATGGCTTGATTGAATGCTGTAGCATTTTGAAAAGTGGACTCCATGTTTGTGACATTTGATACATTCCAGTTACTAATGTCTTGATTGAATGCGGTTGCATTTTGAAACATGTATGACATATTCGTAACATTTGACATGTCCCACAAATTGATAGGTTGATTGAACTGCGTATTTTGAAATAATCCAACGGTGTCTGTAACCAACGATGTAATAATATTTTTTAGTGGTATTTGTTGAGTTTTTGACAATAATGACTTATCAATAATTCCGCCATTATCTGGTGGTATCAGACTAGAAGGTTGAACAATATATTCATTAAGAATGTCTTTGTTTTGGACTACTACAAACCATTCATATACACCTGGTTGTCTAACATCTGAACTAATCCAAAGTGATTGTTCAGAAAATGGTTTACCAATGTATTTAATATATTCGGGCGGAGTCGGAGACCCGGTCGGCGGAGTCGGAGACCCGGTCGGCGGAGTGACGATGGTCAATAACTGTAGTTTTTTAAATAATTGAACCGAAACTGGCGTGTTATTCAGGTATATTGGTAAACTGAGGGTTCTTTTTAAAAAATCTGCTAATGTATTTTGCAAAAGGTTGATTCCAGAAATTGACAATTCATTGTTGTAGAGAGTTTCAGCATAATGTCCCAAAAGAATACTAGATCCACCATTAGATGAAACGTTGTTTCCAATTGCTATGTTTTCATTTACATTTTCGTTATCATGTGATAAAGCACTTATTCCAATTGCTATGTTTTCATTTCCACTTGTATTATTTGACAAAACAAAATTTCCAATAGCAATATTTGAATGTCCGTCTTCATTATTGTTCAATGAGCCATTACCGATGGCAACATTAGAATATCCACTGGTATTGTGCATCATGGAATTGTATCCGATTGCAGCATTGTTGTTTCCGGTTGTGTTGCTATACATAGATCCAATCCCAATAGCAGTGTTATTATTCCCGCTTTTATTGTTATTTAAAGATTGATGTCCAATTGAAACATTGAAAGTTCCATTGTCCGTATCTTGCATTGCATTATGTCCAACTGCAAGATTGGATGAATTGGTTTGATTTGAAAAAAGTGCTCGATTTCCAATTGCGATGTTTTCATTTCCATTTTTATTTTTGAAAAGAGAGTTGTTGCCAATCGCCAAATTATTATTTCCATTTTGTTGAGCCTCATCAATGTAATTGTATAATGCATTTTCACCCACGGATATGTTACCAGTTCCTGCATTTGTTGAATTTGAATTTAACCCGATTGAAGTATTGTGAGACACATTGTTGTTATTTTTTAATGAGCCATATCCAATTGAAGTGTTATTGTTTCCAGGTTTTCTATTTTTTCCTAGTAAACTATCTGCTCCCACAATGGTGTTTCCATTATTTTCATTCATGGTTGTGTATATATATTTTTTTTATTTATTTGTTTATTATTTATTTTTAAATCCTTGTGAATTAACCCATGCAATAATTAACTGTGTGTCGCAAGTTTTCCAATCACTTTTGAAACCTCGTAAAGAAATGAATGCTGGTGATTTCATTTTATCATTTTTATAATAAATATAATATCCATATTGCCCATTTCTTATGCTTAGATGATTATTGATATCTCTCAAAATTGTTTGATTGTTGGTTGTTTTTGTCGCTGATTTTTTTTCAATGGTTTGAATTGCATCGTTATATGAAAAGGGTATGTCATCTACATTTTTACATGATTCATCATTTTTGAATTGCAATAATGAGTATTTGTTTTCTCCCCAAGTTATGTAAGGTCCATACGTTCCGGTGCGAAGAAAAATTTCATAGTCGTTGTACTTTCCTAAATATTTGTACTTATTATTAGTTGTTTGATTTGGATGAACCAGATCTTCAATTTTACATAATCCGGATTTGAGATGGTTGTAGTCAACTTTATTGGGTAATGGTTGAAATGTGTTTGTAGAGATATTTTTTATGAGAGGTCCGAACTTTCCAACAAGCACTTCATGTTTACCATCAGCCAACGGTAATGTTTTTTTTTCGGAGTTCAACCGTGATACCAAATGATCAATGTGTGATGTGCACTCAGCACAAACATCATTCCATTTTTTATTACCACACGATATTTGATCAAGTTGATGTTCCATGTATTTGGTGAAGTCATAATTAAACAACTCATCAAAATTAGAACACAAAAAGTCAAGGACAATATTACCGAGAGGTTGAATGACTAATTTATTTTTTTCGTTACCGAATTCCTTTTTTTTTATGGTTTTATCAAGAAGGGTACCAGTTAATTCATAGTTAACACAATCATGTTCGCGTCCGACAACATTGCTTTTGAGAACGTAACCGCGTTCTTGAATTTTGTGAATTAAGTTAGAAAAAGTGGACGGACGTCCAATGCCTTTTTCTTCTAGGGTAGATATGAGAGATGCTTCTGAATAATGTGGTTTAATGTTTCTTATCATCATTTGGGATTGCAATTTATTGTATTTGATAATAGTTTCACATTCAAATGAATTGAAAAACTCCCAGTTTGTGCTGTCAAAAGAGGGTTTTGACACAACCAACCAACCGAGAAAGTCAAAACGTTCTACAGTGTGTTGATAAACAAGATTATGTGGTGCCGAAATTTTGGACGTAAGAATTCTTCCA
>Ga0194116_10002894_pt1 | contig 21408 bp, 13 predicted proteins | sample TA2MahsurfametaG_4_FD_148617 | JGI IMG/M metagenome (GOLD analysis project Ga0194116, IMG submission 148617) | Freshwater microbial communities from Lake Tanganyika, Tanzania - TA2015008 Mahale S9 surface | ecosystem: Environmental > Aquatic > Freshwater > Lake | place: Tanzania: Lake...
CCCAATCCCCAATCCCCAATCCCCAATCCCCAATCCCCAATCCCCAAAAATTTAAAAAGATAATTTTCATATAAATTCAAGTATTTTTCTTTCATAAAAATTAAATTTTAATTCTTCAAATATAAAAAATTTATAAATATAAATGATGATCCTTGATAAATTAAAAAGCTCTAAGAGAAATGTACTTAAAATAATATATTATTAAAAATGATTTTCAGCTTATAGAAAGAGATAATGAACCCAAAAATTCATCTAAATTTCATTCTGCACAGAGCGAAGATCGTATAGTAAATATGATATCTTATTTAGCTTATCAAAGACAAATTTAATCTTATTGAGAAGTTAAGAAAAAATGTTGAGGATGAAAAAATAAATTCAAAAGTAAATAAATATCAATCTTATTATTTAAAAGAAAATAAAAGAGGCTTTTTTTAAGCAAGAAAAGAAAGATAATGTTTTAACAAGTAATTTATCATATTTTATATTAGAAACTCACACTATTGAATGGGATAAATTGCTTTTAAAATCTCCTACAAATTTTTCTAGAAATTCCAATAAAACAAATCAAAATAATTTAATTGATATAAATTTAGATATAAAAGATAATAAGAAAGAACTAGGCAAAAATAAAATTATTCATAAAAATAAATTTAATAATATTTTTGATATAAGTCCTTTAAAGGTTTTCAATAACAAATGCAAAAATGTTAAAATAGGTTTAGAGTAAATCATGAATATAATTAAAATTTATACATTTTAAATATAAAAATTTCTAACCAACATTTAGGAATTTCAAATTAAATTTAAAACATGAAAATATTGACAAATATAACAAAATAGAAGCAGAAGAAGCTTTAGAAAATATAGCAACAAAAGAATTAAATCTTTTATCAAATAAATATATTTTTCATAAAGGTCTTAATTTTCCCATGAGTAATATTTCATAATTTATTTTTTATAGGAAGACAGAGCATTTTACAAAAGGAATCAATTACTTCAAAATCTTTATTAAAAATTTCTCCAACTGATTTTGTTAAAAGTAAATACCCAATTTTCCAAGGTCTTTATTTAAATTTTAATTCAATGAAGAATAAAATAAACAATATAGATTCCCCTTCAGTAAATACAAAATTAATTAGGAATAGGGAAACTAAAAACGGTAAGAAATTCAAAATTTGTGTTATTTTATTATTACAAGTTGTAAAAAATAATGATTTATGGATTTATCAAATTAAATAGAAAGAATTGATGCAATTTAATGTGTTTTTTCATAAAATAATTTTTTCACACAATTCTGAACAAGTTAAATTTAAAAATATAAAAAGATTTATCTTTTAATTTTAAAACAGGGATTTTACGAAATTCAAGATTTTACGATCCTGTAAATGAATGTTATATCAATTCTTCACAAAAAACTCATATTTTGGATAAATCTGAAAAAAAAACTTCAGCTGATTTTACGCCATATAATTTAGAAAGTTGTTTTAAACAAAATTTTAAAAATTCAGATCCTAATTTGGAAAAAAATGATGATAAAAGAAATCTTTTGAAAAATGGGAAAAATATTAAAGATAAAATTATAAAAAAAGAAAATAAAAAAACGGTAAAATTCCAAAATCAATATGAAAAAATAAACAACAACAATATTGAAAATCAGGGTGTGATAACTCCAAATGAAACTATTTCTTCATTTGAAAAAAGTAATTTATTGAAATTAAATACATGGGGATTAATAGAATCAAATCAATATAATAATATCGTAAAAAAAGAGCAAATAGAATACATAAAATCTAAAACAAGAGAACTTTGCAATCTATCTCGTAATACTAAATATAATTATTCAGCTAATGATTCTCAAAATATTATTACTGAAGATAAAAAATCAGAAGAGAAAATTTATTTAAGAAAACAATTTAACGTAAATATCTCGAAGTCACTTGAATCCAAAAATCAACAAATAAATGAAAAGAACAAAATATTTAATGATAAGAAAAAATTAGAGAGATTAAGAAATCAATTTAGAAAAGCAAAGATTAAAATTTTGCAAAAAACAGAAGAAGATTTTGAGAAACTGGAAAATCATATATATCTTCAAAATGAGGAAGAAATAATGTAAATTCAAATAAATTTAAAATCATTTAATAAATCAGGAAAATTAATTTTTCTAAAATGAATATAATTAATTGAAATTAAAAGAAAGATTTTGTCAGACAAAGATTTCAAAGAATTTTATAAACAGGAGATAGAAAAAAAGGATATATTGCAAATGATATTATTGTATTGCAAAAGTGAATTACTCAAAAAAATTCTTGCTGATGATTTCTTCAAATTTCGAAAAAATTATGTAAATGAGTATTTATTTCAATTGATTGAATCCTATGAAATTGAAAATAGGCTGGATATTGATGAAAATATTAAGTAAAAAATTAATAAATAAATATAGCGATACTTTAAAAACCATAATTGAAATGGAACTTTATGAAGAAGAATTTGAGTTGATTTTAGCATATTTTCTAGCATTTTTTTCAATATATGAATCCTTTAGGTAATTTGCAAAAATTTATGAAAATTAAAAATTAATAAATGAAAATAGAATTCTTATAAAAAAGTCTGAACATTTAAGATCAATTTCAACAAATTTTAATAATTTTTACACAAACGATGAAATTATTTGTTTTGCGAATTCGACTTATATTATAAATATTCTATTGCAAAAAAGTCTCGAATTAAATCATCAGGATTTTGCAATGTATAAATAAAAATCATTAATTATTTCTAAAAAAAAAAAAATCATTTTTTTTTAAATATTATCTGATATTCGATATTAGATTTATATTCAAAACAAAGACAAATATTGTTGATATTGAAAATATTATAATTGTAGCCATCAAATATAATTCAATGATTTTTTTGAGTTATTTATGGCACTCCAAATACGAATTGGATGGGATTAAAACAGCTGAATTTAAGAGAAATAATATATTTAAAAAATTCACATCAAATTATTACAAAATTTCTAGATTTTTTTCAAAAATTTCTGGCAATAAATCATCATTTTCTGAAAATAGGGATGATGAACATAAAAATTTAAAAAAAAATTTTGATAAAATTAATCTTGGAGCAATTATTATTTCAATGCATCAAAATCAAAAAAGAAATCTTATAAAGTATTTATTCTTTTTTTTTAAATAAAAAATTTTTTTTAATTTTCAAATTGTTCTTAATAAATGATTTAAAATAGTGAGATAATTATTGCATGGGATTTTTTGGATAAAGAAAAAAATTTGATTCCAGTTCTTTTTGATTTAAATTGTTTTGAAGAAATAAACAATTTAATTTCATCAAAAAAAGCATATCATCCGAATTTTACTGAAGAACATTTTAAGAAAGCAATTTATGAATTTCAACATGAAATTATAATATTTTTTATGAAGAAGGATCAATTCACAAGAATTTTAGATGGAATAAAAATTCAAAAATTTATAGTTAAAGAATATTTTAGGTAATAAAATTTTTATTTATTTTTATTTTGTGAATTATTAGATTTTAACTTAAATTTTGATAAAAATTAAAAGTTCTGGTAGTGATTTATATTGTGCTTCAGAAATGTTAGTTAAAATAGATAATAAAGGTTGGCATTCAGAATTAACCAAGTGAATTTATAAAAAATATAAAGAGAATTTTTTAAATCATGAAAAATTTAAATGGAAATAAATAAATAAATTAATCTTATTATTAATTTTATAGCACTATTTGCAGGAATATAAATAAAGTCCTTAAAATGAGGGATATACTTATATGTCATTCTCCGATTCTTACTTCAGTTCTATTATGTGAATTTCTAACTGAAATTAGTGAAATATCTAACCAAGATTCTACAAGATGTAAAAAGACAATCCTTTCTCTACAAAAATTTTGCTGCAATATTCAAGAGGCCACTCCTGATGAAAAATACATTGATTTTTTAATGTCTCAAAAAGACGTGAAAAATAGATCTATTTATAAAATTGCTGCTGATAATAAAATTTATACATTACTTCAAAGTCCAGAAGTCGGTTCAATAGTTAAAAAAAATTGGGAAGGAAATAACATTGGTGAAGACATATTTCAATCTTCTTGTCTTTTTTCTTTTGTAAAACAATTACATTTGAAATCACCTTTTTCTTTAAGCGATGATCGAGATCCTTATAAATCTTATTCTTTTCAGTATGAATCATGGAAAGAATCTTGCTCTTTACGTTTTTATCCAGAGATGCTTTCTACTGGCTTTTTGATTTTGATTTATAATTTATATATATTTTTTTTAGTTAATGAAAATTTAACCGAAGAAAATTTTATAAATTTACCCTTTATAATAAAATTTTTACTCTATATTTATGCTTTTTGGACTCTTTGTATTGCCCTAAATATAACCAATTTAGCGATTTTTCGAATTTTAACAAACAGAAACTTCAAATGGGATACTTTAACAACTATAGAATGTTTAATTTTTATTTTCGCTTTTAGTCTTTTCATCGATCCTCAACAATATCCTGTAGTAGAGCAATTAGCAATAGTGGAACAATTGGGTTTAAGCTATAAATTCATAATAAGAGCTGGATTATTAACAATTAATGATATTTTGGTCTGGCTCAGAATTTTTGGAATTTTGTTAACTTTTAAAGAAGTAGGGCCTTTTATATCAATGATTTATCTATTTCTATCTCAAATGGCAAAATATATTTTTTTATATTTCATATTTTTATTAGCATCATGTATTATTTTCCTGAGTTTATTTTATCGCAGTTCAGATCAATTCATTGATTTTTCAGTAGGATTTACTACTCTTTTTGGAGGATTTATAAATAATTTTAATTCATTTGATTTCACTCAGTATCAATTTTTCGGTGCTGTATTGATTTTGCTTTATGTTACTTTATCTGGAATAATTTTGATAAATTTTCTTATAGCAAATTTGACTAATAGATATAAAAAATTTTCTTTAAGCGTTAATTCTTCTTATAGATGTATTTTGATTTCATATCAAATGCGATATCAATGGGATTCAAAATTTGGATTTTTAGTATTTTTAACGACTCCCTTTTCAATTTTGAATTCCTTAGCGTTGCCAATAATTTATCTATATAATAAATCATACAAATCGAAAATTAAAATTTGTGGATTTTGTTGTAAAATTTTTAAATGGAAAATAACAAAAAAGCCTCTCAAAAAATTTAAAAAGCTTAAAGAATTATCGACAAATATTCAAAAATTGTATTTTAATAATATACATAATAATTCGAACAATAATATTAATAATATTAGCAATTCATACAACAATATGCAATTGAACAGTGAATTTGATGATGAGAATGAATTTAACCCTCCTAGTATTAAAACATTAGCGGATTCTATTGCTAGAGTTTACTTTTCTATTTTTTATCTTCCATTTATTATAATAAGTTATTTTTTCTATCTGAATCTTTTGGTTCCTTTGTGTTATTTAAAAGGACTTTTTGTATTACTTTATTTAGAGTTTTTTAGAACTGACCTGTTAAATTTTAATAACAATTTTTTTTCAAAAGTTTTAAATTTTTTTTCTTGGTTTTTATTAGGCTTGCCTTATCTTATCGTTATTGTGTACAATGACATTTATTTCGTAATAAAAACAAGTTTTAATCCTAGAGAAGATAATTTTCATAAGGGTTTGAGAATCAAGCAATATCTAAAAGCGAGTGATATAATATTGTTTTTAACTTTTATACATCAGAGACTCAGAGAAGAAAATAATGACTTACACTCTATATTTATGGATTATATGAAATACGAAAATATAAAAAGTAGAGAAAACGATGTATATTTGGAAGAAAAAATTAAGTATAAATTTAAAATAAATGCATCACAGAAGAATTTTTATAAAGATAAGAGAAAACTTGCAAAAGTAAGCGTTCTAGTGAAAAAAAATAAAGATATTAAAAACTATATAAATTACTCAAATCCAAATACAAATTCACATTCGAATTTAAAATATTTTAATAAGAAAAAGCCAATTTGTAGAGATTCAGAAATTCCAGTATTAAATCAAGATAGAAAAGTAAAAAGTCATTCAGATAAAGAAAAAGAAATCGAAAATTCTTTAACACTTAATTCTTCAGATAAAAAGCAGAAGAAACTTCAAAAATTTTCATCTTCATTTGTTAAAAAAAATATTATTATCATTGAAATTTTAGAGAATTTTCTTATAGATGACGGAACAGATAATTGCTTGGTGGATATTGAAAAAATGCAACAGTTATTGCCAAAAACTCTCATTATTGATGATGAATATATAACACGTTTATTGAATACTAATGTTAATTATATTCATAAAGCTTTAACAAAGCTAAAGAATAAAAAAGATGATAAATCATTAAAAAATAAACTCACCAACAAGCTTGTTATAACTGTAAATAATATTGATAGTCAAATAGACCATTATGGGAAACTTGAGAATGAAGAAAGACTCAAAAATAAACTCCACAATGATTTGATTATTTATAATGATGAAAAAGATGAGAATCTACTATTTGTCGAAACTGAAATTAGAGATATATTTGGGATAATAATCAATGATATTAAAGAGCAAATAAAAGCTTTTGAGGAAAATTACGAAATTATTCAAGAAGAAGTAAATTGAAGATTACATTTTATTTTAAAAAAATAGTTTTATAAATGTTTTGATATTGTTTCATTAATAATCTTTTTATAAAATAAATTATGGAATTTTTGTTTTAATCGAATTTTTTTTACAAATTAAAAAATTATCCCTTTAAATATATTATTTTTAACACCAAAAATAGTAATTAGAAATTATAATTATTTAATAAAATTAAAAAATTAATCTATTCTAATTATATTATAATATTTTCTTATATTAATTACCATTTATACTCTAAATTTATCAAGAATTAATGAAAAATAAAAATAATTTTTCAGATATACAAAATCAAAATAATCATATAATCAGCAATCCTTCAGTATAATGTTTTTTGTTTTTACAATCAATATTATTTATCCGAAATAAAAAATTTAAAATGTCATTATTATTTGATATGGTAGTTTTTTGAAAATATTTAAATAATATTAGGAGTAAATGAGCGATTTTTGTAAATTGAGCAAATAAAAAAACTCTTTTACATATTCTTTTACATTAAGTATTTTCGCAAGTTTTTGAAATTTTGAAATCTCCTTTTTAAAATAAAAATCTAAATCTAAATTTGTAATAAACACTATAAAATATTCACTATGATTATCATATTCAATCATAAATTCCTCTGAGGAATATTCAATGAAGAAACAGGAATTATTCTCATAAATATTATCGATAGGAAAAATATTTATATTGAAAAAATTGTTTAATCTGCAAAGTGAAAATAAAGAGCTTAAAAATAATTTGTTATTTTCATTTTTTAAAAATTTTTTATTCAATAACTGAATTTTTAATTTAGTTTTACTTAATTGATTAGAAATTTCCAAATTATAAGAAAACTTTTTGATACACTTATCAAAATTAATTAAATTTTGAATAATATGAAAGTTGTTGTTTCTGTTTTTGTATATAAAAGATGAAGTATTACTGAAAAGCTTTGAAAAATTTTTTGCGAAATTGTAAAATGTTATTAAGTCTTCATATTTTTCAAAGAATATTCTATACATGCAATCGTAGTTCGAAAATTTATAGAAATAATAAAATTTTTTCATAATGTTAATATTTAAATTTATTGAACAATTTTCTTTGCTGGGTAAAGGTTCAAATATTATATTTTTTAATTTAAAAATATAAAAATAGTCAGGATTTTCGATAATATTTGAATAATCTTCAGTTTTTCTTATATTGCACAAAATTAATTCACTTTCAATAAATTTAATGTATAATGAATGGCTATTGTTCAAAATACTATTTCTATTATTTAATTCATTTGATTTGCATTCTTCATCACTGGTTTTTTTTATTAAAACATCATTTGAATTAAAATTTTCTTCTTTGATAAAAAAAACTTTAAACTTTTGATGTATTTTGGGTAATTTATGATTTTCTTTTATTTTTTTATGTAAATACAACAATATTTCATCCAAATCTTTATTATTTGAATTTTCATTTTTTTCAAAATCTTGATTTTTATAATTAAGATTAAAATTAATTTCGTCTTTAATATTTTTCCAGTTTAGATCATCGTATTCCATTCTATCATTTTTATCATCAAGAAAATCTTCAATTTTATTTTTATTTTCATTTAAATGCAGATTAACAAAAGTTTTATTCTCTTTTTCCTTTATTCCTTCATAGAATCTACTCTTATTATTAGGATTTTGTTTTTTGTCAGTTTTATTATTTAAAATTTTGAAGTTATCATAATTATAAATAGTGCTTTTATTTATGATTTTATTTGAATAAATATTGTTTTCAGTTTGTTTTTTATCAAGATTAGCATATTGCTCTCTAGAAGAGTTTTCTAAATCATATTTGGAACTTGAATCTGTGCTGTGGCCTAAGTCTTCTTTTATGTAAGTTTCCTCTTTTTTCGAAAAATTATTATCTTTGGAAAAATTATTTTTAAATAAAGTTTTAAAATTCTTAGAAGTAGATTTTTCTATAAATAATTTGGATTTTTTAAATTCTAAAACTTCTTTTTCTTTGTAACTAGAAAAATCATTTACTCTTGGGGTTTTATCCTGAGTATTATATAAGTCCCAATCATTTTCAAACTCATCATTGATGAAAAAATTATAATTATGTTTACAAACTTTTTTTATTAATTTTTGATTGATAGGAGAAATTAAATTTAATAAATATTTTATAAATGTTTTTAAGAAAGGATTATTTTTTAAAATTGTGTAAAAGTGAACTTTAGAAATCTTATACTTATTATTAAAATGATTACAATGCAAGATAAAGATTTTTTTAATATTTGTTTTGACTTGTTTACAAGAGAAAATAAATTTATCAAAATCTGTCAATTTGGCTTTACAAAAAGCTTCAAAAATTAAATTATTTAAGAACTCTTTTAAATCAAAAAAATCAAACGTGTCTTTCGAATCTGAAATAAGATTGAAAATTAATTCATTTTTATTTATTTCAACTTTTTCAGAAGAAAATACTGAGAATAAATCAGATATGCAGTTTGTAAAGTCTAACAATTTAATAGTGTTGTTATTATTTGCTTTCTTGTTGATAATTTTAAATATTCTCTTATGAAGATAATCTGAAAAAGAAAGAAAATTATATAAATTAAATTCTGTAAACTTTTCATCATTGGAATTCCTCAAAACCTGAAAATAATGGCATTCTAAATATTCTTTTTCTTTATTTAAATAATCTTGGGCCACTATATAATTTAATTTACCATTAGAAAACCTATTTTTTTCGGAGTTCATATATCTTATTTTTGATAATTTTATAAATTTATTAATAACATTCTTAAATACTTATGATTAGAATAATATTAAAAATATTACTTAAGTTATTAACATAATGAATTATTATTATTTAAAAATATTATTTGAATTATTTTATTTTTTAATTGGATATTTATATTCATTTTTAAATATTTGAAATAAAATATTTTTATGTTTGAATTTCTAGGAATTTAATTTTGAAAAAATATTTAATTTTGGCTAACTCTTTTGCTTAGTTAATTTAAATTATTTGTTATTTAAAACATATTAACAATTAGTTCAAATTTCATAAAATTTAAATTTGTAAAATTAAATATACTACTTCTTTTTTGAATTTCCATAAAACTAAATAAAATTTAAATTTTTAGTGTAAAAATCATTTGAAATATCAATAATAATGTCATATTTTAACAAATACAAGCAAAGCAATTAATTAGTTATGTATTAATTGATTATTTATCGAAATTTTTCCTTTTTATTAAAACGAATTTTTACAAACATTTTTTTTAGGAACATATATTAACATAAATAAGAAATTATAAAAACTCTTAATTGAAGGATCTATTCAAATGTATTTAAAAATCAACTATAATTTATTGATGAAGATAATATGGAAGAAAATTTTTTCAATAAAATAGAAAAACTTTATAAACATTTGAAAATGCTCTTTATAATTTTTGAGAACTAAGGGATCAAAAGAAATTTTTATAATTTAAATAATTTTTTATTTATTCATCAATTTGTTTTATTTTGATTAAAAATATTGTCGTTTCTAGCTTGAATCCGACATTTTTTAAATAAATAAATTTAATTTAATTTAATAATTTATAAATACCAAGTTTGATTAAACAAATCGAACGTTATAATCCACTTAGATATTCATATATCTTAAAGATTATTATTAATTTTTAAAATTTTTATTCTTATTTCTATTTCAATATTAATTTTTTATTTCTATATAACTAACAATAAATTCTTCCTGAATATAATTAAATTTTCACTTTTAAAAAATTTTTAGACAAAATTATTTTAAGGGTCTGTAAGAGATAATAAAATTTTATAAAACTAATAGTCTAATTTCTTTAAGATATTTAACGAAATTAATGATTTTATTTGATTCTTCTTAAAAAATTTAATAAAATAAATGTAGTTTTAAGTGAAAATTAATCATTCTTAATGGATTTAATTTTTATTTATTTTTGATAAATTATTTTAATTAATATTATAATTTTACTAAAGTTTTTAATTATTTTCTTATATAAATTCAAATTTAAATATAAAATTAAAATCAAATCAAAAGAGCTAAGTTAATGGAAAACACTAATAGAGAACGTTTAAAGTCTATAGTTAATAATAAAATAGGTTTTTATGCTAAAAAGCAAACATATATAAATTCATCTGATAAAGAATTTGAAATAATCAACAGATATGATAGCAATAGTGAAACAGAATCAAATAAAAGCGATTTAGAAAAAAAATTAAATTCAGATTCAGAAAATGGAGAAGGAAATTGTAATAAAAAAAACTTTGATTTAAAAACGGATAAAATGGAATTTACAAAATCTATTGAAAAGGAAGATGATTTAATCATTACTGATGTAAATAACATAAATTTACTGGGAGAAGATGTCAGGGAAAATAATAAAATTTTCAATAATGAAAAATTAGAAATGAATAATGATGTTTTTTGTAATAATGATTACAAAGAAAATAATTTTTTGATGACTACTCAATCTGTATCAAGAAGACTAGTATCAGTAAGAGATAAATTTAAGAATTTAGATTTTTCTGATAGTGCAAAAAGAAAATTGATAGAAATGAATAAAAACAATTATTTAATTAATAATTGTAAAAGATTTAAAGATAAGTTTAAGATTAATAAATCTAATGATAATTCAATAGAAAAAAATACAATTTTCCAAAATTCACAATATTTTGAAAGAATTTATGATAATTTAAACATAAATGGAGAAAGTAAAATATTTAATGAAAATGGCCTTAACGAAATTCAGATAATCAAAAATCAAAATGTAGAAAATCTTGATTTAGAAATTCTTAATGAAGATTTAAAAATTAAAAGTAAATTAGTAAATGATATTATGAAAAATATCAATGACTATTTTAGTTTAGATCTTTTCAAATATTTTAAAAGCAAAACAAATGAAATATTATTGGAAAAAAAGCCAATAGGCATTCAAACTGAACAATTGATATTCGATGATGAGTTTAACCAAAATATTGAAAATATTGATATAAATAATTTAAAGATTAATTTAATAGAAAAATTTGAAGAATGCAATAATACAATTAATCTTTCCGAGTATATTAAAAATTTTTATGTATTATTATTTAAAATCAAAATGAAATTATCTAATTCTCTTCAAGATGCTCCATCTAGCTATTGTAATATTAATTTTTCAGATAGTTTGATTGAATGTTTAATAAAGAATGATATTATCTGTAATTTTGAATTTCTAACTAAATTATTTTATCTCATTTTGACAAAATATAATTTGCATTTCTCTGAGGAAATTTATCAAGACTCAAAATACAATATTAATACTGTTGAGAATGAATTAACAAAAGATGAATTTGATTTTGGAAATGAATCTTCTAATTTGTTCCCTTCTAATAAATTCCAAACTATTAATTGCAAAAAAGAAGAAATTTCAGTAAATTTATTAAAAGTTTATGAATCATTTTTTAATGGCTTTTCTATATTAAGTTCGATTAATATATATATCTTTGATAAATTTATTTCTCTAAATTTACATACTTCAGAAATGAATGAAGAAAATAAAATAATGTTCCAAGAGATTATATTCAATATGCTTAACCTCTTTAATGAATTTAGTTGTATTGAAAAAAGCATATTGAAAAAATCAAATGAAATATTCGATTATTCAAATATTGAAGATAAAAATATTAAAATTTATATACCAGAAGAAACGAAAGTTAACAATTTAAAAGATTCTAATAAGTTAAATTTAGTCATGGAAAAATCGAATCATTTAGATATACGTTATTTATTGTTTTTAGATTTTTCAAGAAAATTAGAAGCCATGAAAATAATTATTGAGTATTTGGATAATAATGATTTCAATGATAGTTATAATATTTATCAAAAATTATATAATTGCTCTTTAGATATTAATTTAAAAAAAATAATTTCTTTGTTTGTTTTTGAGTCTATCGCAATTTATAATCAAGACAAAGGTTTAAATTTAAATTCTGAACAAGAAATTTCTTTTAATACAATAAAAAATACTAAAAAAGTATATAAAAATAAAATGACACTTATAAGAAGCATCTATAATTCTAATATTATTATAGAGAAAAAAATTTTCAAAATAATATATTTAGACAGAAATATTCAAACTGGAAAATCAGTCGATTTCTTGAATGCAAGTGAAAATTCCTCTAATAACTTCATTAGATTTTTTACTCTATCTAATGAAGAAGCTAAATACCTTTTCAATCTTTGCTTCTCGTTCATAAAAATGAAATCTCTTTCAAATATATTTCATAAAATTATTGATTTAATATGTTTAATAGTTTCGAAAAACATGGATTTTCTTGATAAATTATTGGACAATTTAATTAATATGTTTTCAGATTTTTTGAAAAAAAATAATTTAAATTCTGAAGAAAAGAATTTTAACTTCTTCTTGCATCCTAAAAATTTAAATACTTTTAATAATTTTTTTGGAGTTTATTTAACTTCAGATGGAAATAGTATTTCTATTTATACTTTGATATTTATCAAAGTATTTACAATAATTTTCCTTCAAAATGAAGATTGGAATTTAATAAGGAAATCATATAATTTAGAAGATAATTCAAGTGCCGAAGAAATTTCTAATAGTAATAATTCTAATAAAAAGTGTCTAATTCTAAAATCAGACAGTAATATAAGCTGTTTGAGTAAAAAAAATCAAAGTAATTTTTATCCAATATCAAAAAAGGTGAGTGAAGATGATTCAGAGAGAATAGAAAATTATTTTGAAAAAGCCTTTGAAATATTTGTATTAAAAATAATTGAATCAAATAATCAAAATTTGCTTTTAGTTTTTTACTGCTTAGTAAATCAGTTAAATATTTTGAAATATTCCTGTGATTTTTCAATTTCTATACATCTTTTGATGAAATTTTTTATACTTATTTCAAATCTTTTAAATAGTTTTATACCAGAAACAAATATTAAAAAGTACATGTTAAATTTATTGGAAATTATTATCAACGAAACTTTTATAGATTTTGAAGAGATGAAGAACAATTTTCTTTGTTTAAATGATGGAAATTTCTCAATAAAAAAAATCTGTGAATGTTTTAATTGCGAATTTGTTAGCTCTAATGCAAAAAAAATCTCAATAAAATGTCATAAATGTAACATAAAAACTAATCTGGTTTTACAAATAGTCGAACATGAGAAAAAAGAAATGGAAAGAATATGTGGCATTTGTAAATTAGATAAATTTTTAGAAGAAATTAATTTTCCCAAATTCTCCTTTAATAACCATTTAGAAAAGAATCCAAAAAAACATCAATTATATTACATTAAGAAAGGTTTTAAAGAAAGATGTGAAGAAGCAAATATTATTCATTCAGTCATAAAAACACATAAAAGAGCTTCAATTAAAGAAAAAGAAATAATTAAAATTGAAAAGAGAAACCAAAAAGAAAAAAAAAGATTAAATAAATATAAAAAAATAAAAGAGAATTCTGATTCAGAAAAGTCATTTGATGTAGTTAAAGAAATTATAACATCCAGTCAAGATGAAGACTTTCATTCAAATTTTACTGATCATCTAGAAAAGGAAAATGAAATATCTGAAGAAGCCGACTCTAAAAAAAATCTTTATAAAAAATTTTTGAGTTTCCAAGAAAATTTGCTTTCTAGAGGATTTGTATTTTTGAAATTAAGTATTCTTAATTTTATCTATAAAGCTTCATTGAATGAAATCTTTGAAGAAAACATTAATTCAAGTTTAAAAGTTTTTATTAAAATTTTATTATTTGAAGTAAAAAATATAAACTTTATTGAAGATACTCATATTCTTAATAATGATTCAAATTCAAAGCACTTAGGTGACAAAAAAATAGAAAAACAATTAAAAGTTTATATGGATAAATTGTTAGAATTTTATTATAAAAATAAAGATAAAATTTTGAATAGAATTCCTGATTTTTTAATAGAAGAATCTACAATAAAGACATTTTATTTTTATTTCTTTTATGCAAATTTTTTATATGCTGGAAATATAAAAATAATAGATATCATTTTCATTAATAATTTTCCTTGGGGTTTAAGATTCAAGTCAATTAAAATGATTGAAAAATTTTTCACTTTTGAAAAAACTCATAATATTTTCAATAACTTTGATTATGAAATATATTCAACTCTTTTAAAAGACAATTCATTCCACATCAGAGAATCTTCTCTAGATATGATTGCAAGTTTATATTCGAATAAAAAATATTCAAAAACTCAATTTCTAAGAATTCTTTTTGAAAATATCGATGAAAGTTCATTCTTAATAAGAAAGAAAATTATTAAAATTTTGATAAATTTCCTTGAAAGCAATTTATTTAAGTATTCTGAAAAAAAAAGTATTGATAATAATATTTATTTTTTGAATATACAAATGATTTTTCTCAATAAGCTAAATGATAGCACTGAATCTGTAAAAATAAAAAGATTGATTTTTGATTTTTATTACAAAGTTTTTTTAAATAATGATAAAAAAAATATAAATTTCTCAAGTAAAAATTCAGATAATAATAATAAATCAACAATAGCTATAAGATTATGTATTAACACTTTGAATGTTTTCATTCAATTACTCAGAGAAAGTTCAACAGGAAGTTATATTTTAAATGACAATTACCAGCAAAATTCTGGAGTTTTTAGTTTGACTATGGCTTCAAATTCTTTTGGTTCTAATTTTATATACTTTGATAGAATTAAGCTTATATTCAAAAATCTTTATTTGGATAGAGAAGAAAATATTTTAGATGAGAACAGCACTAATTTTATTTTAGATCACTTGTTTGATGAATATTTAATGGGATACAAACAAGCTCAAAATGAAATGGAAATTGTAAGTAAAAATGAGGAAGAGCTAAGCTTAAATAATTTTAAAAACGAAAATTTAGAAAATTTAATTAGTGCTTTGAATTTGTTAAAAATTATTAGTAGCTATACTCATATTAAAAATTACAATTATTTCGAATTCTTGCTAATTTTACTGTTTCACAAATTTGAAAATAATTTTCATGATAATATGATAAAGCAAATTATTTGTCAAATATTTACCAATATGTTAAGATTTTTTGATTATAAATTGAAGTATATAAATAATCTTAAAGAGTCTTTGATAAAATTAATAGTTCTTAAACAGATTAGCGTAATGTTTCCTGCATTAGAGTAAATTGTTATTAAATTATTTTTTTTGTTTTTTTAACTTCTATATAAAATTTAAAAAAGTTAATTTATTCAAACAACAAAAAATACTATTAAATTTTTTAAATTTACAGAACTTACTTTGTTTGCTTATCTAAAAATCTTATACCAATTGATCAAATTAAAGAATTAAGTGAAAAAAATTACAAATTTTTAACAAATTTTCTTAAGAAAGAAACAGAATTTTCAACAAAAATCAAACCAGAAGAAACTAACAAAAATCATTCAAGTCTAGGAATTGAAGACCTTTCAAATTTTTCTAACACTGAAACCACTATGAATACTATAGCTGTGGTATCTAAAGCTCTTAATTTATTGTATTATGTGATATATTTATCAAATGATGATTTATTATTGAAAATTTTCGATTCAATTGGAGAAGATGTAACAGACAAGAAAAAAAAAATATTAAAAATCAAAAATACTATGTTTTCTTTTTTAGAAAAATTTTCTTGCTTATTTGCAGACAATACATATGATTTAGAAGAATGTCAATTATTTAATAAAAAGGATAAAAATTACATTTTTATATTTAATTTAAAAAGAAAGCTTTTATTTAAAGGATTTAATTGTTTAAGCTTTTTATGGATCAGATTTCCTGATATCATACCAACTGATAATTCAAAACTATTATTGAAGAAAGTCTTTTCTAATTTGAAAAACGAAGAAGATAAATTAACAACAATAAAAACTTTAACTAATATTTTCAATGAAATAAAAACAATGATTGCAATTTCCCAAAAATTCTGCAAGACAATGGATGTTAACAAAAGCAAGAAAAAAATGGATATTGTTGAAGATAAAAAGAGAAAAAGAAGCAAAGATAAAATTTTAAGAGATAAAGAAGACAAGAAATTTTCAAATAATAAAGAAAAAAAAGAAACATATGAAAATTTCATTATTTTACCTCATGATCCTCTTACTGAAAATATTGATTTGAATTTTGATTATGGTTTAATTCATTTATTTTTTGAGAATTTTATAAACGAAATTTCATTCTTTATATCAAAAGAACTAAATGTATATTTGAGAATGTGTGCTATATCACTAATAAAATTAATTATTGATCAAGGAAATATAAACATACATTCAATTACTCCAACTATATTCTCTGCTCTTTTTGATTATAGCAAGGATATTAGAAATAATACTGTATTTATTTTAGAGAAATCTATCAAGAACTCAAAAGAAAAATTTTTAAGTAGCCTAAAAGATTCATTGAAAGCTGCATATGAATTTCAAAGGATTTTGTTTATTGAAAATTGCTATTTAAATTCTTTTGTTAAAGATTTTAAAGTCAAATTAAAGAATGTTGAAGATTTTAATAACACTAGAATGTATTTTAGAAAAAGTGAAATTGAAAAGCATGTCTCTTTACAAAACAAAGAAGAGCAAGATTATGAACTTTTATTCTCAAATACTGATGAAAACATATTTGAGTTGTTTTTGTATAGGTCTAGTAAAATAAATAAAAATGGAAGTTTCAATTTTAAGTTTTTGGAAAAAATTTTTGAAAATTTTAGAGAATTAAAGAATTTGGATCAGACAATTTTCAAGAATGAAAATAAAAAAAATATAAACTCAGTTAATATAGAAAACCAATATATAAAATATGAATCTTACCAAACTTCAGATGTTTTGAATCTTATCCGCGATTTTGAATATTTTGAATTTCTTGCAAATTTACTAGCGGATTATAAGTTTACAAAAAGCTCTGAAATTTATTTTTTAGTAAAAAATTTGTTCCAAGAATATGATATAGATATTCAACTGTTTAATTCAAGATTTAAAGAATTTTTGAAAGAAAACGGAATATCAAAAGTTAAAAATACTATTGAGAATAAAAATAAAGAAAATGAAAATGAAAAAAAAAAGAATAAAAATGAATTGCTTCAAAATGATATCGTTTTAATTTATCTTTTTGAAAATAATCAAAACCATGATAATAATATAAACTGTAAAAATATATCAAAACAAAATAATAATTTTAAGTTCGATTTAAAATTATTATCTGCAATATTAATATTAACTCTTAAAACTGCATTAATCCAATTTCTATTAGCGAAATATGACTTTTTGGAAAAAAATGAAAGAATTATCATCAATCAAACAAAAAGAGTTAATAATTTTAATGAAAATATTAATTGCAATTTAGAAGATAATTATACTTTTGAAGATATCAATGACCAGTTCCCAATAATTTCAATTTCTAAGGATTTAAGAAATTTTAAGTTTTATGAGTTTTATAGCTGTTTTGCTAAATTTTATAAGAACATAACTCAATTAATAACATTTAATTCTTATAATAATCATCATGGAAAAAATAAGCCCATTTATACAGAAACTGAATTAAAAAAGAGATTGATGGGTATAATCGATATTGTAAAAAATTTAAAATTTTTCTACAAAATGAAAAGAATTGAAATAAAAAATGTAATTGGAAAGTTCAGGAAGAATAGCATAAAAAACACAGAAGAAAATAATTCACAATTTTTATTTGATTCTTTTTTTAAAAATGTGAAAATTGAAGTAAAATGTTCTGATATTAATAGCGATGATTATCAAATCAAAAACAATGATGTTAAAAATATAAATAATACAGATAATAAAAGAAACAATAAAGAATTAAATATAGCAATCAAAGAAGAAAACAAACTTGGAAAAAGAAAATCAGATAATAAAAATAAAAATGAACTTATTTTAAAAGAAATAAAATTTAATTCAAGTTCAATTTTAAACAATATAAATGATTTTGAAGATGTTAATGATAAATCAATTAGGAATTCAGAAAATTTAAAAGATGAAATTATTGAGGAAAGAAGAAAAAATAAAATTAAAAAGAAAAATAACAGAAATAAAAGAGTTTCATTAGTTGAAAATCATGCGAAAGACGATATTAATGATATTGACATTAACTTCAGAAATGGAAAAAAGAAAAAAAAATAACATCTTTAAAGTTATTAATCTTTTGAAAATGTTTAACATCAATAAAAAAAAATAAAAATTAAAATCAATTTTTAATTTTTTACTCATTGAAAATCTATTTATTATCGATTGTGTATTTGATATATGTATTTATTAATTAATCTAAATTAGATAATAATTTTTTTTAATAATAGATATTAAATATTTATAAAATTTTTGGTTAATCAATTAATTTCTATTAAAAATGATTAAGTAAAACTAGTAAAAATTATTTTAATAATATTTCATTATTTATTTTGATTTATAGCTTAAAATAACTTGATTTAACAGCTAGAATTTATATAAGTAAAAGTTTATATTGAATATAATTTTTCAAGACTATTTTATTTAAGATGCATGATTTTATTCTCATCATTTGATAAAATATACTCTTTAAGAGAGCGAAAATTTCTAAAACCTATTTCAATTTTTTAAATAGAAAAAAATTTAAAGTTTTCTATAGATGAAAAATTATTAAAAAAGCTTTCCTAAAGATAAAATTTTATTAAAATGTATTTAAATTATTATTTAAAATACAAAAAGAATCAATTCTAAAATATTAATGATTGATTTCTATAAAATTTTATCTAATCAAAATCTTTTTAAAATCAAAATTAAAAATAAATGAAACTTACTCAATTCATTTAAGGAGCATTTGAGTCATATTCTCATCAATCTCGTGTAGCTCCATTACAGCAATTTTAAATGCATCCAAAAATTCTTGCAATGAAATCTCTTGATCATCCTTATTTCTTCGAAAGTGCTCAACCCATTGATAATTCGGAAGTTGGTTTTTCAATTTTAATATTATATCCATATCTTCAACAAATTTAACAATATTCATTTTATTGAGTGCAAATTTTTTATCTTTATAAATATTAGTGACTTTATCAAACATATTTTTTTGATTTTTCTCAATCATTCTCCTTTTTCTTTCTTTTCTAGTATAAATCAAAAATTTTTCATTTAGTTCCAAATTTTTTCCATATTTCGGATTGTTTCTCATCAGGAACTCCGCTAGATAATTACAAGGATTGAATCTGTTAACTTCTTTTTCATCTTCTTTTCCAGAATAAAACATCAACTTTTCTACGTTTTTGGATAAACTCTCTAATCCTGGTAGCAATGTTGAAAATAATTTTTCGCATAGGTATAAATCCATAAATTCATTATTCTTCAGCATTACATCATCCATTCCAGTTATTATAGAATAAAAAATTTCGCTGCTCATCTCTTTAGTGGATATTAAATTTGAAAATTCTGTTTGGAAAAGTAATAAGTAATAATTTTCATCGTCTGTTTTATTCATATTAGAAATAAAATTATTAATTACATTTATTGCAAGATATTTCAGTAAGAATAATTATTTTTTAATTTATTTAAAATTTGAATTTTCCTTAAAAACAAATTGTTAAATTCATTATTTTATTATATATAACTTACTCTTTTCTTAATTTTATTTAAATTTATTCATTTTCAAATAATTGATTTGAGTAAATTTTGAGTATATAAAGAATTTATTTCTGAAACTTAAAAAAAATAATTAAATTAGATGAATATTTCTTTTAAAATTATATTTTGTTAATAAATAATATACCATAATTTCTTATCAAATAAAGGCAGTGATGAAATTTTTTATTAAAATATCGCATAATATATCCCCTTATTTATAACAAATTAAGGTATTGGATAAATATTTTTTCAGGATCATAAAAATGATTTAGTTTTTATCTTTTCTGAATTAATTATGATTTTGATTATAAATTAACTCGTCATCTGAAATTCCGTCTACCTTCTTAATTACTTTACAAGGGTTTCCAACGGCAATTGAATTTTCAGGCACATCTTTATTAACAACGCTTCCAGCACCAATTGTACAATTATCTCCAATTGTTACTCCAGGTAGAATCAAAGCATTTGCTCCAACCCAAACATTTTTTCCTATCTTTATAGGTTTAGCAAATTCGGTCCCTTGCATTCTAGTTTTCGGATCTGTAGGATGGCACGCTGTTAAAACCTGAACCCCAGGTGCAAATAAAGTAAAATCTCCTATTTCAACATTACAACAATCTAAAATTATACAATTAAAATTCATATAAACATTTTTTCCTAAATAAATGTTTTTTCCATAATCACAATAAAAAGGAGCTCTGATGCTTAGATTTTCGCCATAACTTCCGAATAATTTATCAAAAATTTCCTTTCTTTTTTCAAAGTCTGTTTCTGTCGTATTATTGTATTCTTTATATAAAAGTTCTGCTGTGTTACGCATATATATCAATTGGGGATCAAATGCCTTATAAGGTTCGGAATCGAGCATTTTTTGTAATTCAGATTTTGAATTTCCATTTATTTCCATTTTCTTTTATTTTATAAAAATTGCTTTATAAAAAAATATTAGATTTATGAATTAAAAATTCTTTTTTAAATTTTTATTGAATTATTAATACAAATTTTATTAAATTTTTTGTATTTTTATTTCAATATAAACTAAATTCATTCTTTTTATCGTTTAATAAATAAAAATTTAAAAAAGCTCAATATATAAAATATAAATCAAAATCGAA
>Ga0194116_10002905_pt1 | contig 21339 bp, 34 predicted proteins | sample TA2MahsurfametaG_4_FD_148617 | JGI IMG/M metagenome (GOLD analysis project Ga0194116, IMG submission 148617) | Freshwater microbial communities from Lake Tanganyika, Tanzania - TA2015008 Mahale S9 surface | ecosystem: Environmental > Aquatic > Freshwater > Lake | place: Tanzania: Lake...
TGTTGTTCCCGTCGCACGGCAATCGATCAAGAAGCCTTACGAGGCCAAGGATCTTGCCAAGGGCAGAGAGAACGACCCCATCTCTGGCTTACCGCTCAACAAGGATGGCACGGTCACCCTCTACTTTCCTGCTACCAACGAAGTGGCTCGTCGCACTATTCAAGATAAGCGACTGCGTGGTGCCACACCAGAGAGCAATCGCATCTACCTGACCAATGAGTCCAGCGGACCAAGAGTCATGGAGAATCCGGGCAACATCGATCAACCCATGGATGGCGCTAACGTCATGATCCATGTTGATCCTTCGTTGATTCACTTTGATCAGGAGTTCGCAGACGGACGTAAAGACTTCTTTGTTCAGTTGGCAGAGGGCAAATCTTACGCTGACAAGATGAGACAGACCCGTCTCTTCACCTTGGATGCGCCTCGCACCCGTGCGCTATCGGTCGATACAAAACTCGTAGACCTTGAGCGCAGTGTTACCAATTCTATCAACAACTACCTGAGTCTAAACGCTCAAGAGCGTAAGGCTAGACTGAAGCAAGCCCGTGAGGTTCTGAAGACCGAACATAATGTCGGTACGTTGATGGGCGAAAATGGCAAGTTACAGAAGACTCGCATTGGTGATTATGGTTTGACCTATGATGGCAAGAGCGTTGCCTCCATGGGTCTTGGCTTGGCCAGCGCACAGCGAATCAATGAGCAGAATCTTTCAACCTGTCCGTTGTCTGCGATGTGCGAAGGGCTTTGCCTAGGCGAAACATCTGGTCAAAATCAACTTTATGGTGGAGAAGGGCAGTTCAGGTCTGGACCACGCCTGTCTCAGTATCTCAAGACTGAGGCGCTTGTTCAGCATCCTGAAGAATTTGCTGTTGTTCTTTATGACGAGATTGCCAAGTTTGAGAAGTGGGCAAACTCTGAACGGGGAATGGAGCAGATTGAAAACGAGGCTGGTGAGAAAGTCATGCAGCCTAAGCAGGTGTATCAGCCTGCTATTCGGTTGAACGTCACATCTGATTTTCGTCCGCAAACTTTTGCGTCGATTATTGGTGCGTTTCCGAATGTCATGTTTTATGACTACACGAAACTACCGACACGCTCTATCGCGTCCAATCATCATCTGACCTACAGTTCCACGGGAGCCAGTCAGGTAGTGAACGGAGAGACCATCATCAATCCCGGCAGCAACTGGGACAAGATGGTTCAGCGTTTAAATGAAGGCTTAAATGTTGCGATGGCTTTTACCAGTCGCAAAGACATGCCTGACTTTGTCGTTGATGAAAGGACTGGACAAAGGTTCCAAGTCTGGAACGGCGACAACTACGATGCACGATTCCTAGATCCGAAGAGGGAAGATGGAGTCGGAATGATTGTTGGTTTGACAAACAAGGACAAGACCACAAAACCAGAGGAAGCCGCCAATAAGTATAAAGGATTCTTTTTAGACTATGACCGGGCGCGTGATGGCGACACGCTTACCATCCTTAATCAAGGCAGACTAAGGATATCCACAGCCCCTGCAACCTTAGCAGAAGCAGCGGCAATAGTTCCCCGTGTGCGTGAGTCTCGCCGTCCCGGAACCCCTATAGGACCAGAGCAGCCCGGTCCTTCAACAGATACTGATAACTCTAGTGCCGCAGAGGCGTTAAACAACGGGCAACCAGTCAATTCTGTTGGCATTCCTACTGGCCCACAGATTGACTCTACTATGCCAGACGGCACGGTAGACATCTCAGAAGCAAAGATTGCTCCTTTGATGCAGAGATTGATCATTCAAATGATACAAGGCGCTCCAGATAAATTACGGTCTGGCATGGGCCTTGATGATCTTGGCAAAAGAATTGAAAATTACTACGACGGATTTGCAGCCAAATTAGGAATGGTCAATGGAGTCATATTTGATGCATTTAGAGAACTTGAAAAAGTAGAACTGAGTAACCCAGTTCAAATGGTTCTTATTGCCCGTGAAAACAAAAGGGCAGCATTAGAAACATTCGAAAGATTTATCCGCGCTCGTGAGAACAAACGCACAGAAGAAGCGCAGGCTATTCTAAATGAAGCCACAGAGAAAGAACGGAAACTGATTGATGCATGGATTGAAATTGCCAGAATAACTGGCGAGGTCAATACCAGAGTCCGCGCCCCAAATGGGCAACCAATGAAAGTTTGGGATGCAAAGGTAGGCAAATGGAGAGCAATCCGTTCAGTTGAGAATTTTTTCCCCCGCACCTTCCGTAAGGAAGTAATGGCGGTTATGAAGAATCCAGACCTTGATCCTGCACTTTGGCAAGAACTTCTGGAAGCAATCGTTCAATCAGGAAAAGCAGGTAATCAGGCGGAAGCAAGAGAATACTTACTCCGTAAATACTTCTCCAATGAGGTTAAACAAGACTATTTCTCAGGCGTTGAGAAGGCTCGTAACGAAGCACTTCCTGAAATCTTTTATGACTACTCATGGGATGCGGCAACACGCTACCTCAGGAAGTGGGCAAGAAGAACATCTCAAATTGAAAACTTTGGTCAAACCACAGCAAGGCTAAACAAAACGCAGATGGAGTGGTTTGATAGAAACATTCCAGATGTAATGGATACAAAAACTCAAGAGTACCTTAATGATATAAGAAACATTATTTATGAGGTAGGTAATTTCGACGTTATTACTAATCTCCAAAATTGGGGCGGCTCTCTTGCTACAGGATTATTTCTTGGAAATCCTGTTACCTCAGGAGTGAACTTTGCTGGCGGAACTCTTCTTAACATGCAAGAATTTGGAGCCAAAGAAATTTCAAAAGCATATCTTGAGTTAATGAAAAACTGGGGAGATGTCCAGATAGATGGAACCACGCTTGGAATTTTGAACAAAGATTTTTTAAATATCTTAAACGATCACATAGAATCGGATGTAGATAAGTATTTCGGCGGAGACTCAAGAGAACAAATCAAGATACCGAAGACTAAGTATACACCAGAAATAAAATTCTTTTTGCCAGAGTCTGTTGAATTATCAAGGGCTTTTGCAAAATTTGCGAATGTTATGTTGACCTTTGGTGGATACAATGCTTCTGAGAATGTTGTACGCGCAGCAGCGATGCTTGCATCACGCGCAAGATTAAAGAGTTGGTTGGATGCTGTAAACGAAAACAGAGAGTCCCCTGCCGCAAAAGACTTCTTCAATTGGGTTCAGCGCGAAAAACTTGATGCAGAAACATTGATTATTGAGAATGGCGCTGGTCCAGAAACTGAAAAATACATGCGTCGTGCAGTCAATGTCCCTCAGGGATCTTATGACATTACCATGACTCCTGTATTTGCTAATACTCAGTTTGGAAGATTCTTTTTAAAGTTCCAAAAGTTTGGAACTCAAGTTAATAGATATGCCTATAACCATTTTCTGAAACCTTTTTTTAAAGATCCAAATCCAAAAACATTGATGAGAATGCTTTCTTTTATTGGATATGGAATAGTTGGCGGTGCCGCTGTTGCTGCATTCAGAGAGGCGCTTGGATACGGAGACCCCGGCCCAGATTACGATGAACTTGAGGAGGCTCTAAAGGATAAAGAGTTGGTTGTTCTGTTATCCCTTTTATGGTCACGCGCATATCAAGATCTTGTTGCATCTGGGATACTTGGATTCTTTGGTAACTATGCTCAGATGGGAAAAGATTTTCTTGATCAAGATCGTGTTAAGAATCCTTTCCAACCGCCCGGAATTGCATCGATCAATGCCTTTCTTGAGTTGTATAGAAGGGGCATAGATCAAAAGAAACTTACTGCCCGTGACTTAGATGAAATTGTAGAATCAAGTTTCTCTTTTTATCGGGCCAACAAACGAATTACTCTGGCTGCTATGGATGCAATTGGCGTTGACTTCCGCGAAGTCAGGCGATTTGCTGCACAGAAGGAAGTTCGCGAGGTCCGGGAATACGGGCGGCGATACAGCGAAGCCATGGATATAGAGTTTAAACGGAGGACTGCTCCGGGGACGTTTGCTGCAACTCCGATGACACCTGTTAACAAAGCAGTCTCTGATGCTTTGCTGTTGGGAGATGCTAGTCGTGCAAGAGCAATTATTAATAGAACATTAGCAAAACTCCCTCCCCAAGAAAGGCAAAGAGCCATGGCAAGCATTCGTGCTGCGGTACGAAATCGTCAGCCTATTCAGATTGGCGGCAAGTCACCCAATCAAGAAAGTCGTAAGGAATTTATGTTGTGGGCTAGAAAGACACTACCTAGTAGCAAATACCGCCTCATAATTCGTGTGGATAGGCGCTACCGGAATGCCGCTAGACAGGCTGGACTAGGGTTTAGTGAGGAGTAATGAGCCGGACCAAGCACGAGAGTGACTACATGGGCAGGGTGAAGTCCCTGTCCTGTGTCCTCTGTGACCTCCTAGGACAGCCCCAGAGCGGCGTAACGGAGGCTCACCATATCCGCACAGGGCATGGCATGGGCGACCGCGCCAGCGACTTCCTGACCGTCGCCTTGTGTGTGGAATGCCACCGGGGAACCCATGGCTTCCACGGAACCAAGACCCTGATGAGGATCGCCAAGTTAACTGAGATGGATCTACTGGCTGAGACTATCCGCCAGATGGACAAAAAGGAGGGGAGAGGTTATCTCCCCTCAAGTCGGAATGTACTTCCACCAACTGACAGCAAACAGGAGAACGCTGTCGCAGCGGACGATATCAGGGTGGGTCAGACCATTCAACCCCGTGTTCCGCGCCGAAAGAGCAGATCAGGTCAATCAGATCCGACATCTCCTGCTTAGACATCCCTGAAGTAGGTTCCCCAAGGAAGACCATACCCCCGTCAATACCGGGGACCATGCGCTGTCTACGGATGGCTGCGGTGAAGACCCACTTCCAGTCCCTCTTGGACATCTTCTCCCCGTGCCATTCGACCTGAAGGGAAATGTCTGAAAGCAGGGACCACATCAGCGCGTTCTGTCCAAGGCTCCTGCGGTTTTGCTGGATGACCTGACCTAGAGCCGTCTCAAGTTCTGGTTCCATGGGTCACCGGATTGAACGTTTCGATGATCTCCACTTCCATCACGATCTCAGTGGGAACCACATAGATTTTCTGTTCATCGCGGTTGCGTACACGAATGATGGAGTATGGAATCTTGTTTTTATCGACAGAGAACTGGGCCTCTTCCAAAGCATGGTCAATGTCAGTGAACGCCGTTCTGTTTTCTAGTTGCACGTTTCTTTCTCCTGTTTAGTTTGTCATTCTCAGCGCGGAGGAATCTGATCTCATCCGCGCACCGTTTAAATAGTTCCGACACCACGATGTATTCCAGTTCCGTGGTAATGGCATTGATATCGTCTTTGGAATTCTCTACCCAAGACAAGACCTCAAGAATGTCTTCCCTCTCCAAGTTCATTCTTTGATGTTCTGATTACGCCAGAACTTATCAAGCAAGGCTAACTCGTCTTTGAGTTCCGCAATCACCTGATCGCGCATCTCTATGTCCTTGAGATAGCCCTTGATCCGATCACGCAGTTCCCGAATCTCTCTTTGATATTCGACAGGTGAATGAGACATCGCATCCCATTCTTTCTGCCATGAACCCGGAGGGGAATCTTTGTCAACTGTCATGACCAAACTCCTTACGAGCATCCTCCCTGACGAGCCACATCAATTTTGCAATTAGCATTTGCTCAGTGCGGTTCTCAGGTTTGGTTGTATCAAACTTCTGAGCAATGTCATGGACCATGCTCCAGTCTACGAACTCCAAGTTCCCTGCTTCACCAATCTTGCACCAAACCTTCTCGACTTCCTTAGTTGGAATGTCTAGATAGGAGACATCTTCTTCATCACTCATTGGAAATACCTCGTGATATTTTAATCCATTCATTACCGTATTCGACGTTCATGTAGTCCCGGAACCATGGACCTCCGCGAGTGAAATGAACAGCGACAGGATTCGGGCAATCATTTCTCGTATGCCAACCCTCCAGATAGTTATAGGCGGTTGGCACCTCGCCAATTACATCGTTGGTTGCCCACTGTAGCCTGTGTAGATAAAGACCCGTCGCAGTGTTGACAGTCTCTAGTGTCAAATTTTTTCTGACCTGCTCGTGACCGCAGTTGATCAGCATCAGGCTTGACCAATTCTTGCGCGGATACTGGGTCTGTATCGCGCCATCCATCTTGGTCTTCTCAGGCGGGTTGTAGTTGTGCTTGACCACACACACTGCTTTATCGTTGTTCATGTAGTCAGCAAGTCCTGCGACATCTCCTCTCCACATGAAGTCGCAGTCCATGAACACTGCCCAGCCTTTGTATCCAGCCAGATACGGAACGAGGAAACGTGTAAACGTGAACTCAGTGGAGGACAGTGGATCGCGTTCTCTCCAGAATACACTTCGTTCGCGCATCTCTGTTTGCTTGATGGGATTGATTTCAAGCGGAATAGAAGAATTTTTTGTGAGAGATTTCACGCACACCTGATAGGCGATATCTTCGCGACTGTCCCAACCGATAAAGATTTTCATAACTTCTTCATGATCCAATCATCTATTACGCGACCTATTACACGATACCGTAGTTCTCTCATCAGGAACCTTACCGCAGCGTGTCTACCCTCTTCGGGTATGACGTACTTCTCTTTCTGTTCGATGATGATGATCGGGTCGTTGTTCTTTAAAGTCTCAGTGGCACCCTTGATGACATCCAATTCATAGCCCTCGACATCGATCTTAATAAAATCCACATCCGTAAGTTTGAAATGATCCAAAGGAAACATGGGGATGAGTCCCTCTTTCCCGCGATTGATATGGGTGCATCCTGTGTTGTCATGTTCGATCTGTATCGCAACATGACCTTCTCGCAATCCCAACGCGCAGCGATGCAAGGCGTGTACCTTGGGTGCGTTCTTGAGTAGGATGTCTGCGAACTCATCACAGGGTTCGAAGCAGATTACTTTACTAAATTTCTCAGTCAAACCTCTTGACCAGAGTCCAACATGAGCGCCAATGTCAACGGCTGTTCTGAAATTACTGCAATACCCTATCGACGTTTTTTGATGGACAGGTTGATAGGCATTCGTCTTGATGTTTTCAAAGTACTCCATGATGTGCTTTTCCCTGTCCGGGAACCACCAACCTTGAACCTCTTTCATAATTTACGCCTGTTCCGAATTGCATTGACACAATCCAAACATCCTTCCGCATAGCCTCCTTCCATAAAGACCATCAAATCTTCACAAGCCTTTGCACACGCCTCTCTTTCTTCAGCAACAACGAGGGCCGAGAAGCGTTCGAGGCAAAGCCACATTGGCCCCTCGAACTTGATCTGCTGATCTTTGGCAAGACTGACTCCCGCTGACTTGGCGAACTGAATGATTTTCTGACGATTCATTGCATCTGCTCTTTACGAGAGCCTTTGTAGTGAATGATCTTTGGATCACGGCCTTCTAAGTACTCAGGTAAACATGCATACCGAGTTTCCAGTAGGGTTCCGAAGTCATTCATCTTCGCCCATATCTTCATGGCTTCCTGATCGCCGTACCATTTGCGGTACTTGGGATCGATGTGATCCATGATCGAGAGCAGTTCCGACCAGACCGTGTAGTCCTGAGTCACCGTCGCACAGGCAAGATACGGAAACACCTCAGCCATGGTCTTGCCTTCGTACTCTTTGAAACTAAGCCCTCTGATTTCTGTGTTGAATAAATGATCACGGCTAAAAGATCGTTCGCAAAAAAGCGCACGTTCTTTCCCAAGCAATTCATCTGGAAAAATCTCTGAACAGACAATCATGTCATCATCCAGATAGATTGCCGGGTAATTGAGTTTCAGTTCAGCGTAAATCCTGAGGCGATATTCCATGATTTTTGACGGGTCGAGGTCCAACTCAAACCGCTCAGTGCCATCGATAAGCGGTGTCTTTGAATCCGTACACATGATGATTCTTGCATCAGGATTCGTCTCTCGAATCGACTCTACAAAGTTTGTAGCGCCTAAGATCCGATCCCCATTTGATATCGTCATGAAAACAAACGTAGGCTGACAGCCTTTCTTCAAGTTTCTTCTAAGGTCCATCTCAATGTCAGCAACTTGCGCGTCCCACGCGGCTGTTGCATAGGATTTTCGATACGTCTTAACGCATGGGTACCAAAGGTTTCTGTTTCCTTGGGTGTTGTTCCAGTACCAGAGTTTGTTGCTGTCGAGCAGGAAGGTTGGTGTTCCAACGGATCCTGCGATGTGACCAGTGACGTTGCTGACGCTGACGACAAAGTCACACGCCGTGACGAGTGCGGCGAGTCCGTCGAGGTCTGTTGTATTGTCGATCTCTGGAACGATTTCAATTTTGATGCCATGTTCTTTCTCAAGATTGTAGATGTCGTGGTAATGATCGCCGTACTGTAGAGTTACGAATCTTGTGTTAGGGATTCTGAATATCGGCAGTAAATTTTTAAGTTCGATGGACTTGTGGTTACCGATTCTTGGCGCACCAGAGACCCATGAGATTCCAATCAGTTTTTCAGTTGCACCAAGATTCAGACTTGCTCTCAGTTCTGCCACACGATTCTCATCAGCAATCAAGAACGCATCCCTTCGATAGATCTTGATATCTGATTTTTGTTTGATGAACTCAATGATCAAGTTACCCATCGGGATCTGAGCGTCGATATCGCTGACCCGCGCATTCTGTGGAATGAAGTCTATGCTTGGCATGGATCGTTTAAACAAAGGGATCAGCCTCGCATCCACCATCACTGTTAGTGTTGGGGTCTGCTTCTTCACCTCAGGAAGCAATGAGCAGTAGAGAATCTGATCACCGACCCCTTGTTCCGACCAGACCAGTACGTCCTTGAAGCCGCTGTCCTTGACCCACTGCGGCTTCTTGGTTTTGAGTCGAGGACTATCAAATTTTTTGGATCTCCACCTATAGTCGAAGGTCTTCTTACTTTCCAAGAAATTTCCCTGCTGCAAATTCATCAACGCCATCGTCCACTTGATGTCGTTGTTCTCAGGGTCCATGTGTTCAGCCTTGATGAAATCCTCAGTGGCTTTTTTCCACCGTCTCATCTCCCAGTGCGCCCGACCTCTTTGTACCAAAGCCTGAATCATGGGCTGATGCAGTTCCAAAATGGGATCGAACTTCAGGACCGCTTCATCGAACTTGTCCTCATTTGCAAGGTTGACTCCAGACTGAAGCAGTTTGAGGAATTCGTCTTTCACCAATAGTCCCTATGTCCGCGAGAACAACGCCAGTTAGGCGAAGAAATTCTCCTTCGTTCATAGCGATTCTTCAGTCGCCGCAAACGAAGGAGAGACCTGATCCAACGGATCATGCAGCGTTACGATGTTTGTTGAGGATAGACCACAACTGATCCAGCACTGCACGATCATCTCTACGTTTAATCGTGTACTTCTTGGCATTGATTCCAAGTTTTCTGGCAAGACTAGATTGTGTATCCGTCAGCGCACCATGGTTTCGAGCAACGATGTAAACCAATTGTGGGGACACCTTGAGTTTCTTGGCGATGTCTTTTTGCAGGAAACCCTTGTCGAGTAAGGCTCGGATCTTTTCGGATTTGTTTTGCTTTTTGCGAGACATTTTTATCTTCCTTTAGAATGGGACTTCGATGTTGGTAGGTTCTTCGTAAACTCGGACGACAAGGGTTTTGTAAGGTTTGCCTGCAAGAGAGGTGTTGTGCCAAACGGCGAGAGACAACTTTGCCTCTTTACCGCTTTTGATGCGCTCGACAAGTTCCTTGACTAGATCCTTGCTCAAAACCATGGACCCAGACTCATCGGGTTGAGACTTGGTTTGTTTGTTGCCGGTTGAAAAAAGGTTACCAGTGTTGTCTTTAGCCTTGTAAGGCTTCGAATATTCAGCCATTGCTGTTGCCTCCCACCTTTGCTTTCAGTTGAGTAAAACCCTGCTTCAAAATGTCGTACTGCTTCGGGTAATTGCTGTCCAAGATGTCGATGAGTTTCTTGTTCTCTTTCCAAAATCCAATAAGTCCTGCCTCATCCGCACAGAACTTGTTCGCGAACTCCAACAGTTTCCCGACAACCTCAGCGGCACCCTCTTCGGAAGGGATGTCATTCGGTCCCTGCTTGGTGGGTACAGCCTTCTTTTTCTTCGGCTCAGGTTCAGACAATGCGTTCAGTTCTTCCTGAGAAATCTGGCTTACCACCTCAGGTTCACCGGGAGGATTGATGTCCTCACCCGCATAAATTCTATGACCCAATCCGAACATGGCAAGACACTTGACGAGCGTTCTCATCTTCGTGTCGCTGATCTTTCGCGCATCAGGATTCTTGATGGCGTTGTTCTTGTAGTCCATGACCGGGAGCCACATGGATCGGTGGCAGTGTCCGATCATGATGTCGCAGTGGATGGTAACCGTACCGTCCTGATGCAACTCAGGCTGAGAGAACGAGTACTCCGCATGAGGGTAGTGTTCCATGAGGACACCCCATGCCCATGCCCACGATAGATAGGACAATCCGTTCTTCTTTTCAACGTGTCTGGATACGTCGATCTTAGAAAGGGTTTCCCAGATCTTTGCGTAATCGGCAGCAATAAAGTCTTTGCTGACTTCTGAATCAGTCATCGATTGTCTCCTGTTATAAATTTATAAAAGCACTATATCAAAACATCACGGGTTATCAATAGTCTCTTGATATTTTTTATACTGCGAACACCATGCGTTTACACGGCACCAGTTAGCCGTACAACGGGTGGGTTCTCCACGACGGAACTCTATCTCTTGACCCTCAGCCAGTGCTTCGTATGCATCAGCCTCGTTGTCGTAAAGTTTGATCGCTCTTTTATTTCCAGTCTTTTTAACTGCCCAGATCGGTGGCTTTTCCCACCGTTCATCCTGCGAACACTCAGGCAGTTCCGCACCCGTCAGTCTCTGGAACTCAGCAGCCTGATGCAGTGACACCCGCTCTTGGATGTATCGATCCTGTTCCTCATCACTCCACATAGGGACGTTGATCTCTACGATGGGAGCCTTCGGGTAGTCATCTTTCTGATCCGAATCTTTTGCTCTCCAGTCACGCAGGATTGCGATAACCTTGAGCGAAGTGACTGGAAGTTTCTTAGCCTTTCTGACGAGAAAGGCATAGCAGTTCAACTGGTATTCCCATTCCTTCTTGCCAAGAATCACAGACCACACGGAGGTCGTTTTGTAGTCGATGATGGTGATGCCGCCGTCATCGATGCGTTGAACGTCGATGGCACCACTGATCACCCACCCTTCGACCTCAGCATAGAGACGCTCTTCGGTGACATGCTTATCGTCGCCAGTCTCTTCGAACATTTTGTGTGCGGCGCTACCCAGAACCGCCCACATCTTTTCACTTACGTCTTCCTCCATGTTCTCCCAGTTCTCCTGACGGAGAATTCGAACACGAGGTGAGTCGATGATTTGTGTTACGCTGCGATTGCTTTCACCCTTGGTGTATTCACTGCGGGTCAAAGCCCTGACCACTGTGTCAGGCAATCCATATTTGTTGGTAAGTTTCATGTTTTTCTCCTGTCAAACACGCTAAATCAAACACGCCAAATGCGAACGCCTTTTTTTTCTTTAGTGCTGCTGAAATCAAAACCTTGGTTGAGTTGTTTGAATCGACTGAGTCGAACACGAACTGAATGCAACACTCGTTCAATTTCACTAATGTCACATTCGACCAAAATGCTGTCACCAACCCTCAGATCCTTTAGGGGTAGTGGACCGACCCTCACCCGCTTTGCAATTCGGGCTGGTAAAGGGATGCCTTTTTCAATTTTCATGAAACCTCCTACTGTAAACTTGTGTTATTTTAACTTGTGAATTTGAGAATGCAAGTAGAATTTGTGGTGTATGGTGAGCCAGCAAGCAAGTCGAATAGCCGTCAACTTGTGCATTTAAACGGCAAGCCTGCTTTCATCAAGTCATCAAAGGCTCGTGCTTACGAGCGTGACTTCCAGTTGCAATGCAAGCGACTGGATAAATTGCTAGAGGGTGATCTCGCAGTGCATATCAAGATCTACTACGCATCACGTAGACCAGACCTAGATGAGTCTGTGATCCTTGACTGCATGCAAGGATTCGTTTACGAGAACGATAGACAGGTGAAAGAGAAGCACATCTATCACGCACTGGATAAAGAGAATCCTCGTGCGGAAATCAGGGTGGAAAAACTATGGCGGCAGAAGAAGCACTGCGGCGATACAACAGGATATGGGATCGCGTCAAGCGGTTCAATGACATCAAGTACATGAGCAATCCCAAGCGTCGGAAGTTGTGGGAACGCGCACATGATGCTTGGGTCAACTATCTGGAAGCCATGAAATAAAAAAGCCCCGGCAGGGGGACCAACCGGGGCTTGACCGCTCATGGATTGAAACGGTAGTCTTTGAAGTGCAAGCAACGAAGACGGGCGCGATCCTATCTGGATCTCCCCGGACAATCAAGTCCGTCCTCGTTCAGCCGTCTCAAGCCGGGTGCAAGTTCCGGTGTCCCATGGTGCGCCTCATCGTCCATGGTGCGGGTTGAATGTTCTGAGGACGCTAAAGAATCAGGACAGGCGTAAGCGATGACTGGCTCCGTCAGGCATAGGCGCTTCCAATCCCATTCCCGTGGGGTTTAGGGGGCGCTTTGCTCCAACTTCACCATCAGGCATAGAGACTATTCGCCGTGGTTAAGTGAATAGAATGACTAGAAAACTAGATAAAACAGGAGACACTATGAACTTGGAAGAAGTGCTAAGTATCCAGACAGAGTCCACCCGTATCCGGTGTCCTGTCTGTGCAGACTCACGCAGAAAGTCACACGAGAAAACCATGGGAGTGACAGTGGAACCAGACCGGGTGGTCTATCAGTGTTTTCACTGTGGAACATCCGGTGCAATGCGAAAGAGAACCTTCATGCAACAAGTACAACAGATCAAGACACCACCAAAGCACGTTGACCCACCGACCGAACATGTCCCTCAGATCGTCACAGAGTTTCTGGTTAAACGAGGTATCGACCCAGAGATTGCCAACCAGTTTCCGCTGGTCGGTTCAGAGAAGTATTTTGTAGGACTAGGCAAGGCTCCTGCGATTGGGTTCGTTTACGGAGATCCTCGCCAACCTGAAGCCATTAAATGGCGTAGCACCAACGAGAAACAGTTTACCCAGACCGGATCAGCCCGGTCCTTCTTCGGTATCAACCAACTGCCTCCAAAACTCTCTGACCTTGTGATCTGTGAAGGTGAGATGGATGTCCTTGCCTTGGCAGCAGCCGGTATCCCTGCGGTCAGTGTCCCGAACGGCGCACCCGCCAAGGTCACAGACGGCAAGGTCGATCCCAAGCAGGACGGGAAGTTCAGTTATGTGTGGGACGCACGGGAACTGATCGATAAGGTTCAGCGCGTGGTGTTCTTCCCCGACAATGACGAACCCGGACAGGCGCTCGTCGAGGAACTCGCCCGTCGCATTGGTCGTGCCAAGTGTTGGACGGTGACCTTGCCTGAGAAGGATGCCAACGAGACCCTCCAGAAACATGGCCCTGAGGCTTTGCGAGAAGCCCTAGGGGCCGCTAAAGCCCTCCCCTTGGAGGGCGTGTACCTCCCCGAAGATTTCAACCCACAGATCATCAACCTCTACGAGCAGGGCGTGGTCAAGGGGGCGAGTACAGGAATGCCGTCACTTGACAAGTTGTACACCATCCTTCCGGGTCAGTTGAGCGTGGTCACTGGACTGCCCGGTAGCGGTAAGTCCGAATTGATTGACCAGATATGCGTCAATATTGCTATGCAAAAGGGGTGGAGATTCGCGGTCGCATCGTTTGAGAACCCGCCCAGCATGCACATCGCTAAGTTGGCGGAGAAGGTCATCGGTAAACCGTTCTTCGGTGATAACCGAATGTCCATCAACGAGCGTGATGCCGCCATGCATTTCCTCAACCAGCACTTCGTGTTCCTCCAGTCCCACGACGGAGCGCCATCCACAGTCCAGTCCATCATCGACCGAACCAAACAGGCGGTCATGAGAATGGGTGTGCGAGGACTGATCATTGACCCCTACAACTACCTCCAAATGGACACCGACTCAGAGCATCAGGCGATCAGCAAGATGCTGACTGACATCGTCCTTTTTTGTAAATCTCATGACATCCATGCATGGTTCGTCGCCCACCCTGCCAAGCAACTCCCGGACAGCGGGGTACCCAAGGGGCAGCACATCAGTGGGTCGGCTGCTTGGTTTGCGAAGGCAGACATGGGTGTCACCGTCCATCGCCGGGGTGATCAGACTCAGGTCCATGTGTGGAAGTCACGGTTCAAATGGATCGGGGCAGTCGGTGAGATCGAACTGCTCTACGACCTGCCGACAGGACGTTACAGTGACAAGCCTGACCCGACACAAGGTTACGATTGGGGTGCCTTGTGAGACCCATCATCAAACTAGAACCGTGGGAATACGAGTGGGCATCTCATGTCGGTGCGCGTCGATTCATAGAGAACTGGTCGAGGGACAATGCCAAGCACTACGACAGCGCGAGGATGGAAGATGACCGCACCGCACAAGTCGCCGCTTGTGTGTCGGAACTCGCAGTTGCTAAATACGCCAACAGATTCTGGTCTGGTCATGTCTGGTCACTCAAACAACACGCTACGCATAAAGGCATGGCAGATGTCGGAGACAATATCGAGGTGAGGAGGCTGCGTACCCGAGAGAGCGCAGCGGTTCGACGGCATCAGGTTGGAAAGGGGCTTGTGCTGTTTGTGGTCAAGCCAGTGATGCCTGAACTTCGGGAGGTAGAAATTTACGGCTGGATTCAATACGACAGGGCGTGGGAGTTGGGAACTCCGACCGACTACGACCCTGACAACACCCGTGAGATCGGTCCTGAGAATCTCAAACTTCTGTGAGAAAAACCCCGACACCATGACAGGTGCCGGGGCTGTTTTGCTATCTACTGTTTAGACGCATAATCACTCGCCCACTTCATCGCCTGATCACGAGAGCCTTTGAAATAAACGAACTCATTACCGCTCGTAAAAGCCACCCAGCGGTCTTTCCAAAAGCGACCCGGCGATGCAAACACATACACCACCGGGTTGCCTCTCTTGTCGGTGAAAGTCCTCATTTAAAACGGAGGATCTGAGATTTCATCTTTGTCGTCTAGATCCCACCCTCCGGGGGGAACCATGATCGACTCTTCGATGCGGCTCACCTTGTCGAGCATGAGCGCGAGGTCACGTTCGATGCGAGACACTGCTTGTGCCAGTGCTACGTCATGTCGAGCCGTTGCAGCGAAGGCTTCAGCCTTCAGAAGTTCAAAGTCTGCTTCATTCATTGATGTTCTCCTGATGATTTTTGTATTGCTTTTCCAAATGTCTTTTTGCTTCGATCTTTGCGTTCTGATACGCAAAGAATTTGCGAGTGAGATCGTCAGCCAATTGACTGACGGTCTTCGCATGTTGCTTGCGAATCAATTCAAACTTGTTGTTCTCTTTTTCCAACGCAACCTTGAGGAACTTGTACTCCAACTCCAACTGTAAAACAATCGGGTCACTCACTTGATCTTCCACGTTGCAATCCTCCATGCGACGAACATGAACACCGAGAACACCATCATGCGTGGGAGCATGAACCAAAAGAATTCCCAAGTCATGACTGCACCTCGACATCTTTTACCTGATAGCACTCAATGAAATCGCGACCGAAGGCGCGTTCAAATCTTGCATTCGCAATTCTCTCCGCACCTGCCTCGTTGATGCCCTTGGTCACAAACCCAATATGGTCGGGCTTGCCAAAATTTGCCACAGGGTCATGCTCGTGCGGAGCAATTGCGAAAGTGACCAGATAAGTTTTGAAGTGTTGGCTGTTCATGCTGCGTCCCCTGTGGCTTTGGCGAGGGCGGCTCGGGCGGTGTCTAATACGCTTTCCACCTCATCGCGTGAGTCTTGATCGTCGCTTGATTCGTCACCGAACAACGGCAACGCCATCGACAACACGTTGACGCAGTTTTGTAGTGCGGTCAGCAACTCGGGGGCGGCGGCGATCAGTCGAGCGTCTGCCTCGCTCATGGGCGACGGGTCAGCGATAGTGAACCCATCTGCGTCTACGATAGTGCAATAGTTTTCTGGGGCGTCCGGTACATTGTCCGACCAGTACCAAGGCGCGGGGGTGTGTTGAGTGGTCATGCTGCCTCCGATATCACAGGTAAGGTGTCTGCCTTGGGATCGGTCGTGAACAACGCTCCGGCATCGTTGCCCTCGTCGTCGCGACTCGCCCATACCAGATGCCCGTTGTCTAAATGGATCACAACGCTGCGCCCGTACCATCCAAGTTTGTCGGCTTCCTCTTTGTCGAGGTAACGCACCGCAACGATCCTTCGACCAAGCAGTACTGATGCCGCGACTCTTGACCAATGTTCCTGTGGGTTGTTGATGGTGTTCATGCTGCCTCCAAAATCTGAATGACCCTGTTCTTGCACCGGGCAACTTCAATTTCAGACAACGCCTTCGACAGGTCTTCTGCAACGGCGGTTGCCTCACTAAAACCACGCTCGTCGGATGCCGTGACTGCAAGCACAAGGGCGAGGGTCAGCGCATCTTCGGTGGTGTTGAGTTCTGGCAATTTGAGTTTGGTGAAATCTATTTTTCTCATAGTCACTCTCCTGTTTAAATGCTGATTGTTTTCTGATCGATGATCACGGTCACGCCCATATCCTTAATGTCGAAAAGGTTACGGGCATCAAAGGTCTTCTGACGCATGAGCGCAGCGAACTTCTGAGCAAGGTCGTTGACCGGATAGAACTTGATGCTGCCGTAGACACTACGCTGTTCCACGATGACGTTCATGTCGTTCTCCTGTGTTTTAAAAAATGCGTGGGTGGCTTTTAACCTTGGTTCTTACACTAGTCCCCACGCAAACTAGTGATGCAGGACATTCAACCTCCTAGTTAGACGCGATACCCAGAATGTCCAAGCCTCTCTCGCGTCTACTGTGTCAATGTTGCGAAGTATAGTCTTGCAGTTGTGAAGTTGTCAACTCTTCACGTTCCAAACTTTCGCTCTCCTCTTCGCATACGGGTTCAAACTCCATGCTTTCGCAGTAGGGACAGACCTCGCCCTCAAAGAGGGTGATCCATTCCCGCCCGATCCCGTAGTCAATAACTTCGCGTTCGCAGATGAACTCTGGTTCATCAAACTCGCACTCGCAGTTGCTGCACCTGTATTCGTTTTTCATGCGGCGTTCTTTCTCCAACCTTTCTTAAACCTGCGATCCCGCGAATAACCCAAAAGTCTCGCAGCCATAAGTACCGGGAAAAGCAATTCACCAGACGTAGCGTTTGCTGGTGAGAGTCTGATCAGCGTCGGCACATCGCCCACGATCCCGACCAGCACTCCAATTTTGCGGTCACCAGCGTTGCAGACAACCGCTTTGGTTTTTATTTTTTTTGTATTCATCTCACGCCTCCTCGATGTCCATCTCGCTATAGTCTGCTACGCCGATGTCGTAGCCCTGTTTGTAAGCAAGACGAATCTCTTCGCTCCATGCATCTACGGCGTCTTGGCTCTCCTCGTTGCCGAATGTCCGTCCATCGTAGTATCCGCGAGCGAACCAATACGCTTCTTTTCTGGTTAGGTCGTTATTCATAGATCTCATGATTGCACTCCTTGGGCTACTTCAGCCCAACTAAAATTGCGACCTAAACCTTTGATCGTTTTCAATCCACGCTCACGCGCCAGTTCTTCCATCTGCAAGGCACGGGCGTAGAGATCGGGATGCCGCTCACGCAGATCGGCAATCTCTTCGCGCTTTGACGCTGGGCAATGGAAGCAAGACGATTTCGCCGGGATGGGCAACCCTGCCGCAGCGATCTCAGTCTTGCAGCGGTCACGATCCCAGCCCCACTCAATGAGTGGAAACCGATTGCGATAGCCATCAGCAGCCTTGCCTTCAGCCTTGAACCGTCGAACAGAATCTCGCGGCCCTGCGTCATAGCCCACGCATTGCACAACATCCTGACCACGCGACCATGCAATCTGCGCGGGAACCCAGTTCTTAATGAACTTGCGTTGCGGATCGATCTTCCAGACGATGCTGCATTGGTGCTGACCATACGCAAGCGCAGGGAGAACACGATTTCTCATGCACGATTCCGACAGGCTCTTGTCGTTGCTCTTGGGTCGCGGATTCTTTACGACCGTGACGCAAGGGAATCCAACTTTGTCGAGCCATGCGTTAATGATCGGAAGGTACGCATACGTCTCTGGCTTCTCGTCGCCCGTGTCTGCGAATAAGATCAGATCGGGACGTTCGCCACGCTGCTGCATTCCGACAAGCATGGCAGTCGAATCGACTCCCATGCCGTAAGCGACAACTGTAGTCATGTTATCTCCAAATTGAGTTGACGCGATAGCGCGTCTCATAGCGCACCCCACCAGCGGATGCGCTACAAGCCGAGTTATCAGGCTGCGCTACGCAACTTTTCTCCATTTTAGTCAAAGCCATGCGCTTTGCCGCCATGGCTTTTCAAGGATCGCCTGACCGTGCTGAATCGCTTCGGGCAGCAGTTCGTTGGCAACGTCTGATAGATAAGAGTTGTCACCTTCTGGATAATTAGCCTCAACGCTCCACAACGCGGCAGCGTTATCTGTCAAACATACCCCGCCGCAATACACCGACAACACAACGCCGACATAAAACCATTCGCCGCGCTGCCATTCGTCAAGATAGAACTCGCCCTCACCCCCGTCAAAATCGTGAGGGGTGGTGGTTTCGTCTAATTCGATGGTCGCAACGATGGTCAACGGGCCAACGTCTACGCGGCGCGTGTCGCCAACGCAAACGTAGCGGTCAAAGGGTTTGAAAGTTTGCATAAGTACCCTGTAGATAGTTATTCGACGCAATAGCGCGTCCCATAGCGCACCCCATCAGCGGGTGCGCTACAGGCCGGGTTATCAGGCGGCTTCTTGCATTGCGGTCTGCTCTTTGCCAAGCAAAAATTCAGAAGCAGATCGTGCGAGGCTTGCAGCCTTGAAGATTGCTCGTTTGTCCTCGAGCAGGACACGCAGCCAGTTGTTCAGATACTGGGCGTGATCAAGTCGAGGGGTACTGCTGATCTGCAACTCCGCGCAGATGAAGGCAGAACTCAGTTCCGCGACCAATTCCTCAAAGGCGTAAGCGTTGTCTCCAAAGCGATTCAAGAGTCCACGCTTCAATCGTGAATCGTGACCCGTCCAATGCCCAAGTTCATGAAAGAGCGTCGAGTAATAGCATTCGGTCGCGCTGCTCGACTTGGTCGCTCTGAAAAGTGACTTAATCGGCATCGTGATGTAGTCGCCTATCGGCGAGTAACTCGCGCTGCCTTCTGGGCGGTGGCGAATGTCCGCGCCCGTCTTGGCGACCCATGCTTCGACCGCATCCAGATCTTGAACCTCGACCGTGTCGGTCTGTTCACCGTCGAACTTTCGAGCGAAGTCACCTTCGACTTGCTCAGAGTTGAAAACGGTCGAGTACTTGATCATCGGGAACACCGAAATCTTACCCTCGGCATCCTGCTTTTTGATCATGTTGAAGTAGGTGACGATATGACCCTTCGCACCTTTTTTGATCTGGCAGTCTTTGCTTGCCCATTGGTGGAACCCTGCCCAAGCATTGCTCTGGAAGGGAGTGAAATTCAGCATCAAGATGTTCACGCCGCGATAGTTTCTCTGAGTGATAGCGTTGAAGGGACGCAGCGAGGTCTTGCCCTTGTTGAAAGGGTTGACCCAATTGGCCCCGGCGGTTGTCATCTGTTCGATCACTTGGTTAGTGACCGTCTGATAAATGTCCATGCTTTGCACCTCAGCCTGTTTGTTTTGTGTTTGGTCTCATCAGGCAGCGCATGACGCTGCGACCGCAATCGGGGTGCGTATTTTCTTTCTCATGCGTGTTCTCCCTTAGTGACCTTTCGCGTCAACGACGGCGCTCATGACCGCGCAGAAAGTTGAGGCGAGAAGCCCTGCAAACACCGCTTGACCCCATCCCGCATCAGCAGGGTTGCCTGCGAACAGAATCAAACCCGTGAGGAACAAATTTAAAATTGATCCAAAAAGCATTGCTGTCGAAAGTTTCATGCTGTTCTCCCTTAAATACCGATTGCGTCAAAAATTGAACTAAGAACCATGTACAAAACGCTGCTGAAAAAGCCCGTGAAAACCGCCTCCCCCCAGAACTGCTGCTCTGGGTTGACCCCGAAAAGGATCGACGCGGAAAGTGCCATCGTGATCAGCGAAGCGCCGAACATTACGTTTGAAAGTTTCATGCGTGTTGCTCCAAAGACTAGGTGAGGGGTGGATCAGCGGCTGCGACGGGCGGGAACCCATACCGGAACCGCATCGACGGGATGCAGAATCCAACGACCGCGCTTGCTGTTCTTGATCGACTGCTTGAATGACTTGCTCATGGCTTGCACTCCATTTTGCTGTTTAAACTGTTGTTGACTTCACGCAATGCACTCTGCGAATGCACTCTGCGAAGTCTTGCGAGGTACTCAGTTCGTTGGGCATCGTCAGTCTTTCGGGCGGCTGCTGTACTTGCAGGTCATCGCCTTCAACCCTACGGATTCACCGATGCTTTAGGCTGACTCCCCTCGCGGGAGACCGGGCTGCTTGCGCTCATCCGGCACCAGAACCTCTTACCTTTCGGTGCGCTGTCTGGGGGCGCTTCCGACCGCGTTGCCGCTGCCGATGGAGCGAACTCTACGTATAACGGGTTAACAAGTCAACAAGTTTTTTCGTTAACATGATCACAACTAGCGTAAGTCATTGATCATCGGTTGAATTTAGTTGGAATTTTTTTTGCGGTGAGGTACTTTTCGGATCACTTGCAGACCTCAAAAGGGAACCGCAACAAGATCGAATCAGATCAAATATTGCAAAGTCACGGTAAAACAAGGGCAGAACTTATCATGGCAGGACTAACAGACGAATTCGGATTGACCGAAAAACAGCGGAAATTCGCGGAAAATGTCGTGGCGGGAAACTCACTCGCAGATGCTTACCGCAACGCCTATGACTGCTCAAACATGAAACCCGCGACGATCCAACGCAATGCGGTGGCGCTGATGGCGGACAACAGGGTCTCAACACGGGTCGAGACGCTTGCAGCGGAGCGGAGGCGGCAAAGTGAGGCAGTCACGGTTTCTGATCGGGATATGCTGGTCACCCTGCTCCGCAAGTGGAGCAAAGGTGACGAGTCTGCCACCAGTTCCCAACTGAGGGCCGCTGAACTCTTGGGAAAGGCTTGTGGACTTTACCGTGACGTTCTAGAGGATCATCGAGAGCGTCCCACCGAGTTGATCGCGGCGGAACTTGAGGCTCGACTCTCCAGACTCATTTCACCCAAT
>Ga0194116_10002906_pt1 | contig 21336 bp, 23 predicted proteins | sample TA2MahsurfametaG_4_FD_148617 | JGI IMG/M metagenome (GOLD analysis project Ga0194116, IMG submission 148617) | Freshwater microbial communities from Lake Tanganyika, Tanzania - TA2015008 Mahale S9 surface | ecosystem: Environmental > Aquatic > Freshwater > Lake | place: Tanzania: Lake...
ATATTATCATTCGTCGAGAATATAAAACGAATGAATTTAGAACACCTCTTATCCCAAGCGATTGTAAAAAATGCACTGAAAATGGGATGACTGTTTATGTCGAAAAATCAGTACAACGCTGTATTTCAGACAAAGAATATGAAGAAAATGGTTGCATTCTAATTGACGATTTCATATTATTAGGGCTTCCCAAGTCTAATACGCTCGTAATTGGAATTAAGGAATTTGATTACTCTAATTTGAGACTACTGCCATGGTGTCATCTCTATTTCACTCACATATTTAAAAATCAAGTCGGGAGTGATGAAATAATTGCAAAATTAACGGAAAATGAATCAGTCATATATGATTATGAGTATTTCCTTAATAAGAATCAAAAACGTGTTATAGCATTTGGATACTGGGCAGGTTTTATTGGAACTGCACTGGGGCTACTTCAATATTATTATAAGTCTATTAATCAAGATATAGGTAATCTTAAACCATGTGATACTGCCTCTATTCTTTTTGAAGAAGTTGAATACTTTAAACATTTCTTCCGGAAAATAAATATTGGAATAATTGGAGTAAATGGACGCAGTGGGAGAGGTTCTAGATTTTTATTGGAGCGCCTTGGTATATCAAATATTCATGGCTATTCCAGAGCAAGTGATAAAGACCCCCTAAAGCAGCATAATATTATCATAAATTGCATCAAATTATCCCCAGAAGACAATAATATTTTCATATCCGAGGAAACACTTCCAGAATTTGATAAATTACAGGTTATTGTAGATGTTAGTTGCGATATTAATGCGAAAAATAATCCAATCCGATTAAACTATCGAGGGACAACATTTGAGACCCCTGTATATAAAATTAGCGATAAAATCGATATTATTGCAATCGATAATTTACCCTCTCTATTACCTAGCGATAGTAGCGAGGAGTTTTCCGCCAAATTACAGAAAATAATTTGTGAGAAATGGAACAATTATTCTCCCAAATTAGGGATAATTTAAAAGATTTATAATATTTATAATAAATAATGGCTGAAAATATCCCAGAGATCGAACATTATTATCCACTTGAGAGGATTGCATTTATTGCTTCCAAATTAGAAGGAAATGGTAATACTGTTGAACTTCTAAATAATTTCAAGGAATTTTATGAGAATCTAGAGGTAAAATTTCCGGATGTTAATAATTTTAGAAAGAATGGGAGATTTATGGGCAAGCATCAAAAACCAAATACATGGAGAAGAAAGACTCGATTTAAGAGGAAGGACTTGGAGAAATTTTTGACGCATTCCTATGTTAAGCAGATCCCAGAAAATAATATTGAGAGAATCCGCAGAATTATTATTACAAATTTGAACAAATTAAACGAGAAGAAATTTACTATTATTGTGAAGGAATTTATTGATCAATTAGAGGGGCTCATGTATTATGAGTCTTATGAAATATTAAATCAGGAAATCTCTAATAAGATACACACAGATACATACTTTATTGGCTTATACGCAAAACTCGTAAAAGAACTAATTATTAATAAGAAGTGGCAGAAAAAGATGTTCAATATTGTAAATAATAAAGAGGGACAATATTACTATTCTTTGAATCGAATGGTGCAAAAAGAAGATGAGGAATTTTTTGGTCCATTTGACTCCACTGAGGAAGCTATGGAGGACGCTATGGAAAGCCATAACTACAGGCTATCATTTTGCACTTTCTTAGAGGATAATTTTAAGAATCGGATAACTTATCAGCAAGAAATAGAGAATTCAGAGGATAATTTCGAGATAAATATTTATTCCAAGAATCGCTATAATAATTTCCTGAAATTTTTGTTTTCAACTTTCGAGAATGGAATTTTTAATGAAAAAGTAATTCATCACATTTTGCTCCAATTACTCACTACCCGAGAAATTGAGCAATTTATTTTCCTATTTGATATAATCAATAAAAGCAGTGGACATAAATTTGATAGGGCTAATATACAATTTTATGAAAGTAAAATTGTGGCTTTGCTGCCTCAATTAAGACTATCAGCAAAGACCAAATTTAAATTGCAGGAATATTTCAAAATCGAAATTAAGACATCCAATGCATTTGATTTATTGGCGTCTTTGAGTTCCAATGAGAATACAGAGGAAAAAGAGTCCCCAAAAATAACCAAGGAAGTCGATAGAAACATGAACTGCATTATTTCGGAATATCCAGTAAATCAGGATTATGACAATGTGAAGAAAATGTTTGCCAAAGTCACAAATTATTCGGGCTTTTACAATGCTATAATTCAGGAGATATTGGATGTGAATGATGCAAAACGGGAGTATTTAGTAGATCTTTTAAATCGATTATGGAATGATTATGGAAAATTTGGAGAGGAGTTCGAAGTTTTTATTTTGAATAAAATTATGAGTGATTTTGCCAATTTGGAGAGTGATTATCCAAATTGTCGAAAGATATTTCATGAATTGATTTTTATTTGGATCGAAGCGAATTCAATGCAGCCCAGTGGAATTAATAGTTTTATAAAAAACTTGCAGGAACTAAAGTCAGAAGACGACGATGAAATGTATAGTATTGAGCAGTTCAATGAGAAAATAACTCAGTCTATTTGCTCTAAGCTTGTTTTAGTTTAGAAAATCCGAAGCCTCTTCTTATAGTTTTTGGAGGAGCTGGGGCTTCTTCTGCTCCCTCTGTAGAAGGAGAATAAGTATAAGATGATAATACCTTACCATCTTTTGCGACTTTCGTGGTTGTTATTTCATAATTCTTTTTTTTGTAGAACGCCAGCCTTTTGAACGCCTGGTTCTCAAAAATGGAGAATTCATCCACAATATCAATGACAAGGGGCGTATTGCGTTCACTGTCGCCCGGTTTAGGGCGGATTCTGCCGACTGCTTGCTCAATGTCCGTCTTCGGAGTTGCCAAGACAATTGTGTCAATTGTCGCGATATCGAGCCCCTCTGCCGCCATTTGGTAGGTCGCCAGAATCGCCAATTTTTTAGTGGACAGTTCCAGTGCGGACTGCTTCATGCCGCCTATGTAGTATCCAATTTCGATGCCTTTTTCCGCCATAGCGCGTTCGATATCACGGAGTTGTTCCTTACGGTCAGACAGAATAAGAACCTGACGGTTCATATCTCGGATGCATTCTACTGTTTTGTCAACAATAAAATTTGTCCTCGGCATAAAAGAAGCTATATTATTGATCATTCCCGCGGAATTGAGCTTTCCATAGCATCCTGTTAATTCTTTGCTGTAGACTTCGTCTTTACAGCAATAGACATAGCGGATGAGTTCACTATTGAGGGCACTTTTTCCAACTCGCTGAAAAATAATGTCACCAATGAACCATTTAAGGACTTTTGTGAGACCGTCTTTTCGATTAGGAGTGGCACTGAGCCCGAGCATATATGTGCAATTGATTTTTGCCAGAGCTTTAGAAAACACCCGACTTGGGCAGCGGTGTGATTCATCTAATATGACGAACCCAAAAGAATCAAATAGATCAAGAGGGTATTGCTTCATGGAAATACTCTGGATCATGCCAATCACAATGTCCTTATTCTCAATATCAATGACATCCCCCTGAATTTTACCTATTCTGGAATTGGGCAAGAAATCAGAGATTCTTTCGACCCATTGGTTCAAGAGGAATTCCTTATGAACGAGCACAAATGTCTTCTTTTTCAATTGACTAATAAGGTAACAGGCGCACGCCGTTTTTCCTTCACCACATGGCAAAGATAAAATCCCACCTCCACGACCTGTTGAATAAGTCCCGAATGCTTCCATACATTTAGCGATGGGCTCCTGTTGGTGTGCCCTAAGGGTGCCATTGAAGGCAATGTCAATATTTTCGCCTGGGTCCAGCTTTATTTCATCGGGCTGCCCAAATTTCTCCAACCCGTAATATTTAGGAATATAGATTTTTTGGGTGTTTTCTGAATAAACCGGGAATGGCTCATCTGGCTCACCATAATCTCCACACTGGAATGGCTGGACGAGCAATTCTTTTTTTATTTGATTAAGAACACTGGAATCCCAATTTTTTTTAATTAAGACGTATCCTCTTTTTCCAATATATGATTTCATTTTATTTTGGTTTAGATTATGGGGGAATAAAAAATCATTTTTTTAACTTATTCTAAATAAAAATATCCGTTAAAAATATAATATGAATGCATCACGTAGAGGATTAAGAGCATCTGGTAATATGGTAAAAAAAATATACAGTTTTGGCGAAAAGTCAGTTCAAGGACATGTCATTGAAGGAACAATTATCGTAATTTTAATTGTTCTAACAGCAGTTGTCCTTAAATTTTTACCACTTAATTTCCTATGTTTCTTCAATAATATCATTGTAAAGGTGATCTTTTTAATTGTCATCGCATTTGTCGCATTATATTGCCCTGCAATCGGTTTAATGTTGGCTATATTGCTTGTGTCTATTATTCAAATGTGCCAGAGGAAGCAGTTGTCCATGGAAATTGGTAATATTCAGAGTGGAGGTCAAACGGTTGAAAGTTTGCCAACTGGGGATCCATCAGGTGCACAAGTGGAGTCTTATGGCGGAAACCAACAAAATCTAATGGAGTCCTATGGTGGAAACCCTTATGATGGAACCCAACAAAATCTAATGGAGTCCTATGGTGGAAACCCTTATGATGGAACCCAACAAAATCTAATGGAGTCTTATGGCGGAAACACTTATGATGGAACCCAACAAAATCTAATGGAGTCTTATGGCGGAAACACTTATGATGGAACCCAACAAAATCTAATGGAGTCTTATGGCGGAACCCAACAAAATCTAATGGAGTCTTATGGTGGAACCCAACAAAATCTAATGGAGTCATACAGCAATAAAGGTGGACATATGGAGCCCCAGGGATTCAATGATGACACATCATGTGTAGCTGGATGTGGTGGTAGTGGATCTGGTGGAAAAAAAGATAACCGCCGTGAATTAAATGGAATGTGTGGAAATGTAAAGACTTGGACAAATCAGGAGTCTGCCCAGGGGCTAGATGGTGAAGTTGTTGGATTGCAGTCTTCTATTGGATACCCATTGTAGAATTATTTTTTTAGCTTCATTATTATAAATTTATAATAATGAAAAAATAGGTCAATAACTTATATTTTTAAAACATAATCATGCAATTCTTTTGGAATTGGATTACCTACTTTAAAATTTTTATTATTTATTATTCTTAAAAGATTTTTATCTTGGGTAACTATTTGGTGACCTATTAATTTATTATATAATTCGGTATCAATAAGTGCTGGTTTTTGAATCATTAAATTATATTTTCTTAGTGCTTCAATAAAATTCTTTAATGTTTCATCTGCAGGTAATTTATAGTTATTCCCAGGTTTAATGCTTTCCTTAATATTTTGAATAAAAGTACTATCAGGTTTAAGAAATTGTGCTATACTTGGATCATATTTTTCAAGAGTATCCTTTGAAGACTGTTTTAATTCACTAAATTGTTTTGAAGCGTTTAAAATTTCCTTTAATTCACTCGGTTTCTTAAAGAATTCAGTTGGAGATGATGGTTTAGATGAATCATATTTACCTAATAATGAATTCGTTGTAGAAGTTAATGATTTTATTTCTGGTAAAGTTTTATTAATTGGCAATTCAAAAGATTTTTTTGATTCAAATGATTGAGATTTATACTTCATTGAGTTATCACTACTATTCATGAAAGATTTATATGAATTTTTCTTATTTCTAACAAAAATAATTATAAATGGTATTAAACATAATATATATATTGTATATCCAGTAATTATATATATCCAGGGTAAATTTTTATTAATATTATTTTCTTCCCAATTTTGAACTTTATTGTTTTTAACCATAATATCTAGAGCAATAGAAGTGAATATGATAATTGAAATTATACCAATTAAAGCTGCAATTATAAGTCCAATATTTGATTTATTCCATAATTCATTCGAAAAAAATTGCTTTAAATTATCTGTATTAGTTGCTTTCGCAAGAGCAACACCCATGCCATAAATCGAACAAAAAATAATGAAAATAAAAACAGAAATCACAACACCATGTAACCATTCTGAAGAATTTAATTCTTTTTGATTCGATTTATCTGATAATGGATCAGATGAAACATTTGGATCTTTCTCTGATTTTACCGAAACAGGTGTCTTTGTTCCTGGATAAATAAATTCTTCTTCGCATATTTCTTCTTTTGGTGCTACAGACCCATCTGGAACTTTTCTTGTGGTTGGAGGTCTAGAAGTATCTCTACTAGTAGTGCTCTGACCAAATATTGGCTGTAATAATTTAGAATCACCTATAACTCTGTCACAATTAGCATTACATACAATTGCTTCATTAGATCCAAATGATCTCATATTCTCTGTATAGAATATAACAGTTCCTTCTGGATTTGATGGAATTTGCTGAGTATATTGATTTACTTTTGATTTATATGCCTCTGTTCCTCCAACAACCCTGGAAATCATATTATTTAAAAAACTTTGTGGAATATCAATAATTCTAGCCATAGATATATAATTAATACTCTGACCACTAATAAGTGTATTAAAAAATGCTTTAGTTGGTGGTAATAAATTTCCTAAATTTATATTTTGCAAATTTGTAAATGTATTAACATTATTCTTAGTTGGGATATTTTTACTCAGTTCATTTAATAATATAAATCCATCAGTTTGTATAGTTCCTATATTATTTACTTGTCCAATTATTGATATTACAATCATTATGTCTTTATTTTTTTCATCACTATTTACAAATGAAAAATATATCTGAATAGATTTATTATAAGTAATAGACCCGACAACATCTTTTGCAGGAGCAGAAAATCTTATCTCTTTTAAATCAAAACGAATCATATCAAATCCTTGTTTACTAGTTCCATTCCAATTTATATAATTATCAGAATTATCACCAGGTATAATTATAAAATATGTTCCATCATTTTTCATTTTTGCATTAGTTATGTTTTTAAAATTAAATTCAATATTACATCCTATTTGACAAAACCGAATTGGATTAATCATAGAAATTGTTGTTCCTGTTGAAGATTCTGGAGGTTGAAATGTTAGTCTTGGTATTTTTTTAAATGCATCATTTCTGGTTGTTTCTAAAGTAAAATTTGCCATAATCTAATACAAATATAGAAAATATTATTCTTAGTAATTATTAATGATTTATATTTTTATTATTTGCCTGTTAATATTATTAATTTTTTGCATTTTTAGCCAAAATCAATCCAAAAAACTAGTTGATATTCAAGAATCATTTGAGAATAAAGCTGAATCTCAAGAAAAAATTATTCCTGAAGAAGAAAAAGAACAAAAAGAAGAAAAAGAAGAAAAAGAAGAAAATAAAAAAATGGGTGAAGAATGGGGGAGAGAAGTAAAGAATTCTACATTCAATACAAATATGCCCTCTCAAATCACATATGAGAATATTCTAAAATTTCCTGATGCAGAAATCAAATTAGAACCACGTGATAAAGTATATGTAAATCCTTTTTTTCCGGATGAAAAATCAAAAGGGACTGTTCAATTGGAGACACCCCGGCAAAATTATCCAGATTTAAAAGATATGACAATTGTTGAGCGAAACGCCTTCAAATTTGGCTATCCAGATGGAATGACAATGCAAGATTATGTGAATTGGCTTTATTTATTTAGAAAAACTCCGAATTTATTAAATTTGGAACATAATATAAATTATCAGAAATTAACGGCTGGAGTTCCTATCCATTATAAAAAAGATAAAACCCCACCGCCTGCTAAAAGACTAACACCACTTAATGCAGATGATTATTTTAATAGAATGTATACTAAACCGCCGACTATTCCCAATAAAACACTGACATATACAATCAATGAAGATGTAAGAGTAGCCGCCAATTTGGGGAACTCAGGAATTATGCCGGGAAATTATGATGATTACGGGGACTTCTCACAGAATTTTGATGTTATGGGATCAACTGGATATGTATATAGCGAGGAATTGGCTGACAAAACGGACCCCTATTTTTTACGTAATATGATTGGACCAAATTGGAGCGTTAAAGAGCCAAAACTAGAGGCTAAAATTTAGCTGAATCATCGAACTCTGGGAGAACCTAGGTTCCCCCCATAACCCCCTCCTAGGTAATCTAATTATATTTTTACGGTTTTAGATATCTGTTAACTATCCCCCTCCTAAAAAATTCAGTGAATTATCTAACTCTTGGATAAGATGGAACATTACTTTGGTTAATTGTAACTCTGAACCAGCAGTCTTCGCCTTTGATCTGCACTTGGTCATTCGTGCCCAATTCCCGGTGTTTTGACGCTGTTAGAACATCATATTTTTCGCCCTCTGGACTCATTGTAAAATAGTCGTAAACAGGATATTTCGTATTTGGATATACTCTATTCAAATAAAGTGGGCGATAAGCATTTTCTTCATAGGGTGCAAATATTTTATATATATAGCCGACCTGCTCAAATGCCGGATAAGGTCCAATTTCACCATTACTGGGCGAAATATTTTTGTTAGAAATATCTAGAGGTGGCAAAATATTGGCAACCACTTGCTGACTTCCACCATAACATGGCTCTCTCCTTGAACCGCAACCAACTAGCTCACCTGGTAATACAACATCTGGATAATTCCCGACATCATATTGAGCGGCTCCATATCTTGGATAAATACGCTGGAGACTATATAGTTGTTGCTCACTATTTGCATTTTGAAGAAGAGGGGAAGACTCCGGCTGAATAACTTTTCTCTGAATTTCTCTTTCTCTACCAGAAAATTTTTCTAAACTAGGGCGATTTTTTATTCCAAATTGTAATATATAAATAAATAGAAGAAGAATTAATACACAAATGAATAATATTATATCTTTCATTAATGTTGGCAAGAAAATTATTTACAACATAAATAACAGCCATTGCTGGAATTTGGGGTCTCTATTTTTAAAGTCGGGGTTTCATGAAATCCACTACCTCCAACAATGACCTTAACTTCTTTCACTTTTCCATCTTCTAAAACTGCCTTCAAATTTGCACCCTCTCCACCACCTCCAACAATTTCAACTTTTGGTGCGACCTTATAACCAGCTCCTTGATTAATAATATATACGCCACTTATTTTACCATTGCTTATTGTGCAAACAGCTTTGCATGGCTTAACATCATCAAGACTATCACACTTCATATTAGATCCCTCTATTGAAGCTCCTGAAAAATTAGGGTAATCTGGATGACATTGTGCTGAACTCAGAAATTTACATTTCATAGAAGACGAAATTACTGGAGCAGGTGTTGGAATTTTGGGTATATTATTGCTGGTACTTAGAGTACTAATAGGTGCACTTGCAACTGGCTTTGAAGAATTTTCAAGAGATTCAGGAGCTCCAGTTATTTTTGTTAAGTCTCGAAGTTTTGACTGAAGTGCCAATTCTGAATCCTTGGAATAATTGGGTAAAAGTCCATCATTATTAAATTTATCTGAAATAGCCTTTTCACTGTCTGTCTTATTTCCAAATTCAAGGCTTGTATACGATGATGGTGGATTCTCTTTATCCTGGTGAACCTCTACAACTTTTTTACGGTTTTTTCCACTAAATCCAGAAAATAATTCTCCAATACTAAAATCTTCAATTACGGGATCGTTTTTTTTTTCCCGGAGTGAAAATAGCTATCAATTTCTTCACCATTTAAAAGTGCATCTTGCATCACGTCTCTTGTAACATGTGGTGGATCAGTTGGAACTAATTTTCCAATATTATCGTAATAAAAATAACGCTCATCAATAAAATCCTCCGTTTTTTTAGATTTCCAACAGAACCAACTAAATAAGCATGCAAATATAATTAAGAGAATAATTGCTAGAAGAACGATTCCAAACATTTTATCCCCTTTTGGTAAAGTTTTAATTCCATTTTTCATAATAATATATTATAAAAAATTTTTATTTATGTGTGTCCTATATAATCTTTCCTAATCCAACATTATTTAATTTCTCAATTATTTTTTGCCCGTTTTTGAGGGGTTTACTTAAGCTCTCTAATTGTTTGCCTAATTTTGATGTTGCAACCGTCAAATCATATAATTGTTTTTGTGCTTTGTATGCCTGTTTTGAGCTTACTCTGCTGGATCCTATATCCATATTTTCCTCTTTTTCGTCTTTATCGCTATCTTCATCACTATCTTCAAAAGCCTTCGGGTCTAAATCAAATGCGTCTTTTAACCCACTATTATCAGTATTATCCATCATAGATATTTTATTTTCAACAGTTGCTGGAGTCGCAGAAGAAACATCTTCTTTTTTATTTTCCAAATTAGCTGGCTGTTCAGCAATTGGATTATCCACGAAATTAGTTTCTTTCGGGTTGTCATCTTTTGGGTCTTCTACAACCATATCATTAACTCCTTCAAAGCTCTCAATTTGCACAGTTTTTCCCGATTTATAGCAAAATGTTATATAAAGTGCTAAGAAAAGAGTAGCAATGAATATTGAAAACATTATACTTTTACACAACTGATTAGAAATAATAAATATAATTATCCATAAAAATATGGCAACAATTGCAATTGGCATTCGAATGAAAATTACAAGAAGAAGAAGAACAACAGCGACTAAACTCTGATATTGTCTTATTTTTTGATATTCCATATTATTGTAAACATAGAATATAATTAGTGGATAAATTTGAGAACAAAATAAAATACTAAAGCTCCTATCAAACCAAGAATAAAAGTACCACCGTAAACCTGCAATGTTTCACTAACAGTAAATCTTGCTACTTGATTTATCATAAATTCTCGTACAAATGGTAAGCATAATACAAAGAATATTACAATAAATAATCCAATCGGCTTTAATGCATTTTTAATTTTCTGACCAGTTGTTAATTCAGGTTCCTCTTCATATTGCTGATCATATTGTCCATCATCTTGATATTGTTGTTGCTGTTGTTGTGCAAGTTGTTGCTGATTCATAGCATGCTGCTTTGCTGGATCAACAGCAAATTGCTGTTGTTGATAATTCTGTTGAGTTTGAGAATAAGCCTGTTCCGACTCTGCATTATCATTGTTCATTTGTGTCATTATTTTCTTAATAAATTCACCATCATTTTCATTTCCCTGTGGAGCTCTAGGAAGAGCATTCAATGGAGTCGCTTTTGGGTCAGCCATATTTTAAAATACTAAATATTTAAAAATATAGTGGATTACGCAGAGATTTTGACTTGTTTATCTAATTCGCGCTCTAAGTTCTTCTTAAATCTCATTTTACGCTTTCGGCGTAAATAACCTTTAGAATGATAAACAACCCAAACTCCGGAATTATCTACTTCTGGATCATATTTGAAAATTGGGACATGGCGTGGATTGACAATAATAAATGTTGTTTGCTCCATTTTATATAAAGAATAATAATATTTTCTTTAAGTAGGGGGGGGGAACTCGCCGTTCCCCCCTAGGGGATGGGATCTTTATTACAAACCGCAGATTGGGGAACATATGAGTAACAATTTCCATCGCCTCCTCTAAATATTTTCCCAGTTATTTTATTTGGATGTAATGCCCTTAATTCTATTCTATCTCGCCGAACAACTGCTTCTCTAAATATACATGCTAACCCAAATCCCCATATAATTGATATCATAATTATAAATGGTCTCTGTTTGAAAAAATCTGCTTTCATTGTTAATTATAAAGAAAAAATTTAATTATGTGGAGTAATCACAACTTCATCATCTTTTTTCATCCCAATCATCTTCTGAAATCTGGAAATTACACCTTCCTTCTCTTTATCTTCCGAATCTACCTTCTGAATAGGAACTATTGAAATTTTCTTCTCATCAGACGGACAATCCATTTTATTTGGTTTATATTTATAACAATTATTAGCATTATCCAAATAAACTGTTGTATTTGAATTTTCTGGTGTTGGATATTTATAAATAATTTGAGGACTTGGAGTAGTTACATATGCTAAAAACATGCCAATACCAAATGCAATAATAAACCAAAAAACATCAAAATATTCTTTAATCATATTAATTCTTACTTAGATTTATTTTTGGTGGTTCTATAACAAAATGAACATTTATTTTTTCAAACTGTAAATTAATCTCTTTCATTTTTATATTTAATTCATGTAATCTCTCATTTTCATTTAAATAATCTATAATATATTGAAAATACTGTATCCAATTTTTTGTATCTTTTAGAGAAAGGGATATACTTTTTGCAATTTGTGTAAATCTTTGTTCAGTTATTTTTTTTTCATTTTTTGCAATTTCTTTTAGTTTCACAAAAATATCTTTTGATATATCTATGCATTCATCAAATTGATGATCCTTTTTTATTTTTAATTCAGCTAAATTTTTAAGTATTTCTTTTCTTTTCTGTATAATATCTTCCATAATTAATTTTTCCTTCTCAAAAACACTCTTAATATCATTCATATTTTCCTCTATTTTTTTCAAATCAATTAACATTTCTTTGACTTCATTGTCATCCTCTGGTTTATAAGTAGCGGACTCCATATTTTTCCTTAATTTATACTTAAATAAATCAGATTTTTTATTATATTCATTACAAATATTATCTAGTAATATACTTAAATTTATAACTATCGGTTTTATTATAGTTACCCTCCAATTTTTACACCATAATTCAATTTTTTTATCATCTTGTTTTTTCTCAAGACTAGTTTTTAAATCTTTTGGACATTTTGCCCTATCATTATAAAACATTTTTACATAATTTTTATATTCATCCATATCTTTTGTAAATTTATGATTTAAATTATCTTCTAAATATTTTAAATACATATGATTATATTAGAAGTTTTTTTTCTAACTTAACAATATACATTTATGTATGTAACTATAAAAGATTATTCATTATTTCAATCTGTTTATAGTGTTAAGGCAGATTTGATTAAAAAAAATGGAAACCTAGAAGATAAATCTTTTTATTTAAAATACAAAACCCATATTTTAGAAGATAATAAAACATTATATGAATACAAAATAAAAAAGGAAGATAAATTGGAAGTTATTTTAAAAAATAAGGGTGGAACAATGGCAAAAGGATTGGCAATTTTTATTTGGTCATTAATTTTTGTTATTTATTTTACTTTTTTAGTTTTGGGATTTATGCCTTTTGTTGCATTTATTATTCCAAATATTATAGTTAAAGGATTATCTAAATTGGTAAATTTTTGTTATAATTTAACCCATCCAAATAATTTCATGAATAGTGTTTTTTATTTTTTGAAAAAATTTGCAATTCCTTTTATGGATTTTATTTTTGGATATTTTGGATTATTTATTTTTGTTTATCTACTAACTTTTTTTTCAACATATCACCTTTATTATTATGCAAAAAAAGAAGATGTCTGTGCAGCAAACAATGTTACAAAAGTTGTTAGTTTATTAACTGGATTATTAACAGTTATTTTCTATTTTCTTGCTAATTCAGCTTCATTTATGAAATTTTGGGCAAGTCTTGTTCCAGAAATTATGAGAAAACCTTTTCAAAATGCAGCAAATAAAATATCAAATCTGAGGCTTAAAATTCCAACAATTTTTAATTTTCAACTTAGCATGGTAGAATCATTAGTATCAATGTTCAAGGGTATAGGATATTTAAAATTATTTGGTACCCAATTATTAGATAATTGGGATATTGCAATGGAATTAATTAAAACAGATGATGCTAGAAAAGCTATACAGGAACAAGGTGTAGATGATATTATAAATTACATTAGAATAATTGAAAAAGCAGAAAGTCATTATGCAAATGGCAAAACAATAACAAATCAAAATAAGAAAAATGCAGAAGGGATGAAGCAAATTTTTCCTTGTTCACAACCAAGTGCTAGTGGATATTTTTTAAGATCATTATTTTTTAATTTTATCAAAATGATAATTGATATGACTTTTTTCATCGATATTTGCAATGTAAATGGTGATGCTGAAAAAGTTCAAGAAGAAATGAAGGAGGATTTTGCGAGAATGATTGAAAAAGAGCAAAGAGTTGGGAAATTATCAGATGAAAATAGAATAAAGGCAGATGAAAACCGACAAAAAGAAATAGAAAAATTTGTTGAAAAAATACAAAACATAAAATTAGAAAGTATTATTAATATTGATTGTTTAATCAATACAATAATAAATGGGGTTACTTTCAGTTCATTTTATACATTTTTATTTTTGATAATTTTTATTATATTCTTTTTTGTGAAATTATAAATTTCTATTATAAATTATATGATTAATATTCATACGAATCAAAATAATATTAGCGCATATCATTTTTTATCTTTACATATTAAAGAAAATATAGATGATTATTATTTGGAAAATATTTCTGGAAGAATTTTATCAAGTGAAGATATTGTTATGAAAGGTGAAAAATATATTATTAAAAAAAAATGCAGGGGTGGCTCATCATTGGATCAAACAGGAAATTCACTTGTTATAACTATAGGAAGCTCTATTATTTATGCAATAGTTACAATTCTTTATTATAATTATTATATAACTAATATACTTTTTGGAAGATACTGTGATAACCCTGCTTATAACCCTCCTGATGAGAATGCTCCAACTGATATTAAAAATGAAAAATTACCTACTAATAACAATTCAGCTCCAAATAATGGTACATCAGTTCCAAATAAAAATAAAAATAAAAATAAAAGTGGAGGAAATGGAAATAATCCAGAAGGAGAAATGGAAGTACAATTGGACAATATATTAGATAATAAAGAAGACGAAAAAGGATCATTCAAATATTTGATGAAAAAATATTTAAAAAGTTTTATATGCCATATCAAAGATAATTGTTATGAAATTGTTACAATAGAATCTTTCCCTCAAAGAAAAGAAGATGTTATTAAAAATTCACAAACCAGTCTTGGTTCCATTCTTAGTTTTGCCATATTTGCTACTTTTACATTTATGCTATTGGCTCCATTATTCTTAAATTCATCAACAAAAATTTCATGTGGTAAGCCAAAAGGGTCTAGCCTTATTTTCGCACTTATTTTTATATTTGCTCCATTATTAATTTGTAAAGTAATTAACAAAATTATTGGAGAGAAATTAAAGAAATTAAACAACTATAAAATTGCAATTAGTAATATTCTTCTAATTATCTTTTTAATTGTTTTTATGATTATTTGCAAGGGTGGATTATCAAAAACTATGTATGCGATGTTTCCAGTTGCTTTACTTGTATTTATTGGGATTAAATTTATACCAGCTATTCCGGATCTTATTCATGGATTAAGTAAATTTTTCTCCAATAATATTACTAATATTTCACCTCCAGTCACTGATATTAAGCCAGAAGAAGCAAGACGTTATACATTTTTTTATACATTTTTCGAAATTGTAATATTTTCAATTATAGGATGGATTTTGTATACAATCGCCTTTATTGGTCAAGTTACAGAGTTTTGTCCTAGTACTTAAAGAAATTTATATTTTATTATATAAAAATGTGTGGAATATTTTTCTATAAAAATGGAGAACCAATATCGCCTGAATTGGAGGAATTACTCGTTAATTATTTGAATCGCATTCAACATAGAGGTCCCGATGATACGTCTTATGTTATTGCAGATGATCAATTTATTGGATTTCATCGTCTTGCTATTAATGGACTTTCTGAAAAGGGGGATCAACCATTTGAATATGATAGAGGTAATGGTTCAAAAGATTATATTATTTGCAATGGAGAAATATATAATTGGCATGAATTAAATGAGAGATATGAATTGGGATTAGAAGAGGATGACAGTGATTGTGCAGTGATTTATCCGCTTTATAAGAAAGTTGGGCTTAAGAAAATGATTGATATGTTGGATGGTGTTTTCGCTTTTGTAATTGTTGAAGGTGATAATATATGTGCAGGAAGAGATCCAATTGGGGTGCGCCCATTATTCTGGAGTCTGGAAAATGGACAAATTGGATTCTGCAGTGAAGCGAAGGGGCTTTCGGATAAAATCAATATGCGTCCTTTCCCTCCAGGGAGTTATTGGAAATCTAGTTGGGAGAATAAACCACCAAAAGCATTTTTCAAAATTGATGAATGGAAGGATGTAAGTCCGAATCCATTTTTATCAATCATCCGAGAATCCGAAATGAACCGGGCAATTGTTGAAACATTTACTCGAGCTGTTAAAAAAAGAATGTTGAGTGATCGCCCAATCGGATGCCTTTTGAGTGGAGGATTAGACAGTAGTCTTGTAGCAGCTATTTTACAACGGGAAATGAAGGGAAAACTGAATACATATAGTATTGGCTTCAAGGGTTCTCCCGATTTGGAAGCAGCTAGAAAAGTTGCCGACCATATTGGAAGTAATCATCACGAAGTCATAATGAAATGGAAAGAAATTGAGGAAAACCTTCCTAAAATTATAATGCAATTGGAGACTTATGATACGACTACAATTCGCGCCAGTATTGGCATGTATTTTATAAGCAAATATATCCGGGAAAAAACGGATGATGTGGTCATATTCAGCGGTGAAGGCGCCGATGAGTTATGTCAGGGTTATTTATATTTTCATCGTCAGCCCTCAAGCACTATGGGTCACATAGAATCAATGAGATTAATGAACAATCTATATATGTATGATGTTTTAAGGGCGGACAGAACAACAGCGGCTCATGGGCTAGAAGTCAGAGTTCCATTTTTGGATAAACAATTTATGAAATTAATTGTTAGCCTACCCTATAATAAAGTTTGCCCACAAAAACAAACGGAGAAGTATTTAATTCGGTCTGCTTTTTCGAAAACTGGGCTTTTGCCGGACGAAATTTTATGGAGGAAGAAAGAGGCTTTCAGTGATGGAGTTAGCAGTCAGAAAAAAAATTGGCTGGATAAAATTAAGAAAATGGCTAAATTGTTTGTTAGTGATGAAGATATGGAGAATGTCGGCAATGTAATAAAGCATTGTGTTCCTAGGACAAAAGAGGAGTATTTTTACAGAAAAATATTTGATACATTCTATAAAAATCCGGAGGATTTCATCCAAGAATTTTGGATGCCAAAATGGAGTCCAGAGACGATTGATCCATCTGCGCGAACACTGACAATTTATGAAACTCCCGAAAAAGAAAATGAAAAAGAGGCTTAAAAAGAATAATATAAATTTAAATATATAAAATGGACCCTCGTAAGCAAAAGCAGATGGTTAGCCAATTATTTGATAGTACGGCAAAATCTCAGGAAGAATTGGATAAAATGACACCTGAAGATAGAAGAGAATATTTAAGAGGGCGGTTAAAACAGAGAATGTTTTTTAATGGGGTTTCACGACAATCTATGCAGCAAAAGAAGAAAATGCAGGAGAAAATGGAAGAAGTCACAAAACAGCCAGACCAGCAGGAACAGCAGGAACAAACCACTGCAGTAACCCTAAGTAAAACTGCAGAGAAAAATAAGAAAAAGAAGGAAAGAAAAAGGGCAGAAATGGCAGCTGCAAAAGCAGCAGAACAAGAAATTGAGAATGATGACGTTGTAATTGTAAAGAGAGAGAGTGAATCAGATTACGAAAGCGATTGTGAATAATCTTACTTTTGAGCTTGTTGATCTAATCGATCTATTTTTTTCCTAAATTCAGTTACATTTCCAGCTTGCTTTGTGCTCGATTGAAAGGCATCTGGGACTTTAACTTGTTTATGATTTGTATTCATGATAATAAGTTGATTTAACAATTTTTCCATTATTTGATTGTGTGTTTCAAATAATTTACATATTTTATCAAGATTTTCACCAATACCATCTCCTTTTGTAGATTCAAATAATTTCGACAAAACTTGATATAATTTATTCTGGGTTAAATCGAAAACATCTTGGCTTGTATCTTCTACTTGTGGCTCAGATTGTTGTTCTTGTTCTTGTTCTTTTTCTTGTTCTTGTTCTTCTTCTTGTTCAAGTGTATTTGCATCTTCTTCATTATCTGAAATACTATTTTGAGAATTATTAGTAGTAATTTCGAGTCTGCTTTCTTCTAATTTAGGTGAATTTATGCTTAAATAATTAAATATATTTTTATTAATCTCTTCTTTTGGTAAGGTTTGAGCTGGATTTGAAGTAGTCATTGGTTTTGTTAGAGTAGTCTGTTGTAAATTTGGTTTTGAAGTTGAAGTTGAAGTTGAAGTTGAAGTTGAAATCGGCTTTGTAAAACTGCTCTGTGTTTGAACTCTTACTTGTGGTGTAGCTGCTGTAGGCAACCCTCCACTCTGCACTGAACTATCTAATTTAATTACTTTCACAGATTCAGTGTCTGAATTTACACTTGTAGAAGACTCTTGATCTGATGTGAATGTTTCTGTTGTTGTTTGGGAATGAGACTGAGCCGGAGACTGAGCTGGAGACTGAGCCTGATTTATTATTTTAAAAGTTCTTGGATCAACTCTAATTTTACTAGATGACATATTATAGTAATATTAGAATAAAAATTTCTATAAAAAAACATATTTTTAGGAAAAATAAAGTTGAATTAATTTAGATATATAAAAAATAATAATACTTAATGTAATTACAATAATTGGGAGAACATACTTTTTATCTTTATACTTTTTATTAAAAAAAATAATGTAAATTATGATAAAAATAATATAAATAAATATGGATGTTTGGACAGGTTTATTTATATCTAAAAATAAAAAACTTTTCATAATTGTTTAATTATTAGAAGAAAATATTTATATATAGTATGCATAATGTAAAATTTATGATTATCTTAATTATTTCCATTTTTTTCAGTTTTCAAGTTAGACCAGTCCAAGAAAATTTAATTACTTGGTTTTTACCATTTTATAATAAAGGCACTAAAGAGCTCACAGTTAATACACCTGAATACATTACTTCTAATTTAGTTTATAATCAATTAAAATTCGATTATATAAAGTTAGTCTATTTTTTCATATATAATAAAAATACAAATAATAAAATCAATAATTATTATAATTTTCTAATTTCGAATTTAATAAAAACAAAAACATGCAATATTGAAAAAATTATGATAAAAAATTCTAGCAAACCTGAAAAAGTTATTGAAATTATTTCAAAAGAAAAAGATTCAATTGGACTTATCAGTTCACCTTTTTTAATTAAAGCTATGCAGACAAATACATCACAAATAAAAAATATAAATTTTATAATTATTCCCAATTATAATTATATTTTCTTCATAACAAATAAAAATTTACAAATATCCTCATTGGATCAATTAAATAATAAAAAAGTAAATATTGGTCCAGTTAATTCAGATTCTAATATATTTGGGAATGATCTATTGAGAAATTTAGAAATACTTAATAATTTTAAAATAGACAGATTTTTTGATGATGATGAAGTTGCAATAGAAAAATTGCGGAATAAAGAAATTGATGGCATGGTATTTACTGATTTATACCCTAGTAATTTTTTAAATAAATTATTTGAGGAAGACTTTGATAAAACATTTTTCATATTACCACTCAAAAATATTAATCAAGAATTATTTAAAAAAATACACCCATTTCTAAAAAATGTAGCAATTGATCTGAATTTCGTATCAAAAAATTATTTGCCAATTAAAGTCAATGATCTAGAATATACTAAATTTCGTCCTGATTTGGATACATTCCAATATCCCGTTTTATTTATTTGTAATAAAGATGCTAAGCCAATCATAAGTTATGAAATTGTGAAAGGAGTTATAAATAATCTTGATGTTTTAAATAAATCCGATATGACTCTGAAAAATCAATGGAATTATTTGGCTTTGCCCGATATTGCGAATGATAACTTCATACCGACTCATATTGGCGCTAAGAAATTTTATAATCAACTTACGGTAAACACCACAAATCCGGATGAACTTTGCAAATACTACATTGGTAAAAAGAAATGTGGTCCAGAAGATATAGAAAGTGCCAAAATCATAATGGGCGATGATTAACCAAAAAATGCTTACCATCCGCATTAAAATCAATGTATGCAGTGATATAATGTGCGACAACTTGCGTAAATATTTCCAGCAAAGTTCTTTCTGATGTACAGCCTTGGATGCTTATATTCAGTTCTTCTCGATATACATATCCAGCGGTTTTGAATTTACCATCTCTTATTTTGAGAATGGTGTGCTTTTTGATAGACTTAGGGTCATCCAAGAAATCATAGATAAAATACAATACTTCAGAATTAGTCTTCGGTTTAAGAATTATTCCTTCAATATCAATCCAATTTATTTTGAAAAAAGATAGATTGATCTGGTCAAATTTGAATTCATGAATTTGTAAGTAGTATACATCTGGTTTTATGGCTTTTTGGGGCTTTTCCGGTTGTCGCACTGGTTTTTCAGTTATTTGCAAAAAACTGAAAAATTCACTTAATTTCATTGGTGGTCTTTAGGATATTTTAGAGTCTTTTTAATAAAAAATCATTTTTTATTCATAAATAAATTTGTTTTATAATATTATAATGTTCAATTTCCTGAAATTGAGTTTTCTTCTGTTCACGGTTTCTCTCGTTTGTTCAGTCCCTATTCCAGAGGTTCCTAAAAATGAATCTCACCCAGCAATTTTCCAAGAGAATATAGAGCAAATTAATCGTTCTATTTCTGAAGACATTACACAAGATCATTCGCGTAAATTACTGGTAAAAATTAGTTCAAATAAAAAAAATTCATCTCCACCACCCCCACCACCTCCTCCTAAACCTGCACCAAATCCAGCACCTGCACCTGTACCTGCAGCTACACCAAAGGCTGCATCAAATCCAGCACCTGCACCAAAGCCAGCACCTGCACCAAAGCCAGCACCTGCACCTGTACCTGCAGCTACACCAAAGGCTGAACCAAAATCAGCACCTGCACCTGCAGCTACACTAAAGGCTGCATCAAATCCAGCACCTGCACCAAAGCCAGCACCTGAAACAAAACCAGAACCGAAAGCATCTAGTGCTACAACAAAAAAATCAATTAGTTTGCATATTGATGTTAAAAAATCAGATATCACTCCAGCCCAAGCTCCAGCCCAAGCTCCAGCCCAAGCTCCAGCCCAAGCTCCAGCCCAAGCTCCAGCCCACGCTCCAGCCCAAGCTCCAGCCCAAGCTCCAGCCCAAGCTCCAGCCCAAGCTCCAGCCCAAGCTCGAGCCCAAGCTCTAGCCCAAGTTCCAGCCCAAGCTCCTGTCCAAGCTCCATCCCAAGCTCCCACAAAAAATTTCCCAATCTATATGACTTGCGATAATGTATTTGATTTATTTGTGAATGGGCTTAAGATTGGAAGCGGAGATACTTGGACTACTACTTATTATTTTAATCCAATTA
>Ga0194116_10002917_pt1 | contig 21319 bp, 21 predicted proteins | sample TA2MahsurfametaG_4_FD_148617 | JGI IMG/M metagenome (GOLD analysis project Ga0194116, IMG submission 148617) | Freshwater microbial communities from Lake Tanganyika, Tanzania - TA2015008 Mahale S9 surface | ecosystem: Environmental > Aquatic > Freshwater > Lake | place: Tanzania: Lake...
GCCGATTGAGCGGAAGCGAACCAGTCAGCCACGTAACTGATTCGCACCTTTACGAAAGGCGCACTAAATCCATCACAGCCGGAAGACGGTAAAGCCCTCCTTCGCGGCAAGATGCCGATCGTAGAGCGCTTTCACATCACCCAGGACCGGCCTCTCGCTTCGGCAGAGGCGCTTTAGAGCAGCGGGCTCCATCGCCCGAAACTCGCGATGTCCGACCGCCACGACGAGGGTGTCGACAGGGTGGGCTTCATCAATCGTTCCAAGAGTGATGCCGTATTCGTGCTGCACTTCAGCCGCATTCGCCCAAGGGTCGGTGACGACGAGCTCGACGCCCCAGTGCTCCAGTTCCTTCACGAGGTCGGCGACCTTGCTGTTTCGGATATCAGGGCAGTTTTCCTTGAAGGTGATCCCAAGTACCCCCACACGACTGCGCGGGACGTCAATCCCGTTCTTGAGCATCAGGCGTATGACGTTGCGCGCCACATACCGCGCCATGTTGTCATTGATCCGCCGACCCGCAAGGATCACCTGCGGATGGTACCCGACCTCTTCCGCCTTATGGGTGAGGTAATAGGGGTCGACCCCGATGCAGTGCCCACCCACCATGCCGGGACGAAATGGCAGGAAGTTCCACTTGCTCCCAGCTGCCTCGAGAACCTCGATGGTATCGATTCCGAGACGGTCAAAGATCACGGACAGCTCATTCACGAAGGCGATATTGAGATCGCGTTGGCTGTTTTCGATGACTTTCGCTGCTTCAGCCACCCGTATGCTACTCGCCTTCCACGTTCCAGCCTTTACGATGCTCCGGTAGAGCGCATCAACGGTCTCTGCGACCGCCGGGGTGCTGCCGCTAGTGATTTTCTTGATGGTAGTTAGGGTGTTGACCTTGTCACCAGGAACGATTCGCTCAGGGCTATACCCACAAAAGAATCCTTCATTGTAGCGGAGCCCCGAGCATCGCTCGAGCACGGGGACACAGACCTCCTCGGTGCACCCCGGATAGACCGTCGACTCATAGATGACGATGGCGCCGGGAGTCAGCGCTGCACCGACGGTCTCGCTCGCCTTAATAAGGGGGGTGAGATCGGGGCGATTCGCTCCATCGATCGGCGTGGGGACCGTGACGATGAATATGCCGCACTCCCTCAGTGCGGCCTTGTCGCTTGTGAAGCGAATGTGTCGCGCAGCTGCGAGTTCCTCTGGGCTGACCTCAAGAGTACTATCACGCCCTGCGGTCAACTCGGCCACGCGATTGCCATTAATGTCGAATCCCACGATCTCTCGGGTCTTGCCGAATTCGGCGGCCAAGGGGAGACCAACGTATCCTAGGCCGATGATCGCGATCTTTGATTGCTCAATTGTCATCTGAATTGCTCAGTGGTGAACGCTGGAATACGTCGCTCATCATATCCAATTCTGCCAACAACTGCTATGTCACTAACGGCCCGCTGACCAAGAGATATCTTTTCGACTGTGCTCCACTCTCCCGTCCTCCTCGTCCACGGCTACTCCGACTCCGGTGCCGCCTTTGGCCCTTGGCGGGAGGAGCTGACAGGGCTGGGGTTTGATCCCCGCACCATTCAGGTTGCCGACTGGCGTTAGTTGAGCGACGAGCTCACCCGGGCCGATCTCGCGGAGGGTTTCGAGCGGGCGCTCCAGGCCCGGCGCGATATCCCCCCCGATGCCCCGCTCCGGATCGTCGCGCACTCGGTGGGGGCGCTGGTGGTCCGGGCCTGGCTCGCGGCGCACCCCGCGCAGCGGCAGCGGGTGACCCACTTCGTGGGGTTGGGGCCGGCGCACTTCGGCTCCCCGTTGGCGCACAAGGGACGGAGCTTCGCGGGGATGATCGCCAAGGGGAACCGCACCTTGGGGGAGGACTTCCTCGAGGTGGGGGACGGGATCCTCGACGCCCTCGAGCTCGCGAGCCCCATCACCTGGGAGTTGGCGCACCGGGACCTGCTGCGTGCGGATCTCGAGTACCCCGTGGCCCGGTGGAGTTACTCCATCTGTGGGACCGGGGAGCTCGCCTGGCCGGTGGCGGCGGTGACCGATGCCGCGGGGACTGATGGGGTGGTGCGGTGGGCGGGGAGTGCGTAGGACACCCGGAAGCTCACCGTGGATCTCTCGCGCCATGGGACCGAGCGGGTGCGGATCGAGGGGATCCGAGAGCGAGATGTCCCGCTGGCCTTCGTCCCCGAGCGGCACCACGGGGCCCTGCTCTCTCGGCCCGCCGGTGATCTCGCGGCGATGGTTGCCGAGGCGCTCGCGGTGCAGAGCGAGGCCGGTGACGTGGCCTGGCGGAAGCGCTGGGTGGGGTGGCACACCCCGAAGGAGGCGTGGCAGCAGCTCATCGTTCGGGTGCGAGACGAACGGGGCGCCCCGGTCACCGATCATCATCTCGAGTTCGAGGCCACCGACCGATCGGGGGTCAAGACTCGGCTCGTCGGGGTGGCGAGCGATGTCCATCGCAACCGGCGGGACCCGAGCTTCCGGGCCTTCCACGTGCGGCTCCGGGATGTAAAGCGGTCGACCATCGTGGGGCTTCGACTCAAGGTCCTCGCCCGGACCGGCCCTAGCGCCATAGGGTACCGAGGGATCGGCAACAGCAGGTCTGACGGATGGGATGGTGTGATCGACCTCACAAAAACGTGGCCAAATCTGGAGGTTTCGCTCTTCTGGCCCTTCACGACGACGCCTCTGGAGATCGTGCTCGACCGAGAGCCGCTGCCATTCGTAGGGGAAAACCGGGTGGTTCATCTGACGCCGTAATCAGGGCCCCCCCCTAGGCGATTCGCTTCTGGGGATTCGGGAGTGACGGAGACGTCCACGTGATGATACCAGTGAGCGAGCGAGACCAGAATGGCGGCGTACACCGTCATTCCAAGCGTGAAGAGGAGGAGGGACGGTCGCTCGCCGATGACCTGCCACACACCGATCACCGCGCCGAATCCGACACCCTTCAGGATGGCGATTCGCTTCAGCGCCTGACGAAGTTCGGTGCGCATCTGGATGGCGGTCGTGAGCAGGAGATAGTACACCTCAAGGAACGCAAAGAAGGCGTAGGCGAGCAGTTCACTGGTGGAGAACCGGTATTGCGGAAAGAACGTAGCGACGAGGGTCTCACCTCTGGCCACGATGACGCTCACCATCAGGACGAACCCCACGAGGGTGGCCTGTCGGAGCCGCTGCCAGACCACCACCTCATCGAGTCGTGTTTGCACGCTTCGAAACACCAAATCGAAGACTTGATAGAGATTCATCAGCACGAGATTGTGCAGGAGCGCGATCCTGGCCAGATCGGTGCCGTGCAGCGCCGTCGCAGCGATCGCGACGAAGCCGCCATAGACGGCGAGCCCACTCAGATTGTTGACGAAATACGGGAGGGATTCTTGTGCAACCGAGCGTATCCCGCCCCAGGACACCATCGCGGGGGCGAACGATGGCATCTGGAGCCACCTCGCTCGGACGGCTGCCGCTGCCGCGCCAGCGGTCAGGGAGACATTGAGGCTCACCAGCAAGGCGAAGAGCGACCATCCGTTCGCCAGCCCCCACAGGATGAGGCCACATCCCAAGACATACGAGCCTGCCTCGGTCAGTTTACGCTCATGATATCGATCCAGCACGGCGAGATAGGCGAGGTGCGGGATGAAGAGCAGCCGCACCGCCGTCACGAGGACCAGCCCACCGAGCCATGGCACCTCGCGCATCATGTCGTTGGACGCAAGCGCCAGATAGGCGATGAGACCCGCACCAGCGGTGGTCATGCTGAGGAGGGCGATGCCGTCGGACATCAGGGCTCGCTCAGCGCCGACCGGGCGATGCTTCCGAAAGAGCGTCGTCAGGATGAACTGACCGGCGCCAAGATCCGCGACGGAGATGAGGGCCGAGAACGAAAAGAAGGTCGCCCAGACCGCGAAGGACCCGGTGTCGAAAGCGCGAGCCACGGACCAGGTGATGAACAACGAACTCGCAGCCTTGGCTCCAAACGCCAGGAGGCCGAGCAGGTAGGCGCGTCGCCGCTCCCCCGTGGGTAATGTGCCGCTACGATGGATCTGAGAAGTCACGTATCCTACTGAGGTGAAGGAGGTTAGATTTCAGTGTCACCCGTGTGCCGCAACGTTGCATCCCTCTATGCGCCAATCCGTCACCTCACGACCTGCCGTGATCTGTCTTTATTCTCCGGTCGCAGACCGCGGGGTGTTTGATCGGGTTGGGTTCTATCGCGATGATCGCGCGGCGTTGGCCTCGCGAGGCCATCAGGTCATCACGACGAATCGCGTGATGGACCTGGTGCGCCATCGTCCGCACCGAATCGTCGGATACTTCTACTCCAAGGCCGTGCTGGCGGCGGTCATCGGACGACTCAGCGGCGCGCGTGTGATCCTCACGGGGGGAGCCGACGAGATCTCACCGGCCGTCCGTCGTGGGTTGGGGCTCTACGCGCGCCAAGGAGTGGCCTTCCTCGGCCTGCTCCTCGCCCATCGTATCTTGCTCTCCTGTTCCGACGACGTCTCGCGGTTCCAACGCCTCGCACTCGGGAGCGCGAGGCTTCGCGCGAAGATCGGGTACTCGCCACATATCATCCGCGCGATATCCACCAGACCAACCCCCCGGACGCCAGCCCCAGGGCAATTCCGCGCGTTCACCATCTGCTGGATGGGCAGCGTCGCTAACGTCCGACGCAAAGGGGTCGACCTCGCGATTCGACTGGTGGCCGGATTGCGACGGATCGGCGTGGATGCCACGCTCGACATCGCGGGCACGGATGGGCCTGGTCGGGACTACCTGCACCAGATCGCCCACGCGCACCATGTGACAGACGCGATCCGGTTCCTCGGGACCATCGCCGAAGCGGAGAAACTCGATCGATTCACCCACGACACAGTCTATCTCCAACTCTCGTCACATGAGGGCTTCGGTCTCGCCGCAGCCGAGGCGTTCTTTTCCGGGATGATCGTGGTGCATAGCAACAACGGCGGCCTGGCCGACGTGATCGGGGGACGCGGCCTCGTGGTGGACGCCGAAGCGACCATGGCGTCTGGCGAATCGGCCATCCGAACGTTCTATCAAGCGTTCCTTCGATTCCGGGTTGACGAGGCGTATCTCAGCACCGGGATTCATGCCTATGGACTGGAGGAGCGAGCCAAAGATCTCCTCGACGCGTGAGGTGCGCCTCAAGAATTCCCAACCAGACGAAACCGAACCGGGGTAAGCCAGGCACCGACGATGACCACCGGCGCCAGCTTCAACCATCCAAACAAGATGTTGGCGAACTCCTGCTCAAAGGGCAGGATCATCCAGAGCACGAAGAATCCGACCACGGGCTGCCATCCCGCGGATGGCGTTTGCACGAACGTGGTGGCGAGACCGAGCAGGGTCCCGAGCAGGAGTCCTGCGATCACGAACCCCCACGTGCCGACATTCCCATAGGCATCGGAGAGCAGTGAGGAGTTGGTATCTTCCGCCGCTTCTCCCGCATACCGGAGTAGCAAGATGCTCTTGCTCGTGGTAAGTGCCGCCGCTTTCAGTCGCCGCCCAAGCTCGGTGGGGAAGACGGGCTCGATGGCCGCGACGAACGGAATGGCCCACGCTGCGCCAAGGGCCGGACCCTCGCGCAGAAGGGTAGGCCGGATCTTGACGATGAGCCCGATGCCATCGAGTCGCTCACTGCGACGTTGATCGATGGCTACGGTGCGGCTGCCTCCGGGAAGCAAGATCCGAGGGGTCATGATCGAGCGCCCCGCCTCGAATTCGTACCGGACATTTTCGACGACGCCCATCACATAGGTCGATCCGCCGATGATGACCATGGCGAGGATCAGCACGCGAAGGATGCTTCCACGGATGCGCTCCACGACCTGCGGGGCGAAGAACCCACCGAGGAACGCCAGAAAGAGGAGGGTGACCAGGCGGGAGTTGATGATCGAGTGCAGGGCAAAGATCCCTCCCGCGATGCTCAGTGCGACCGTGGTGAAGAGTCGTTCGTCTCGCTGATCCTCGCGCAGGCGCAACCAGGCGAACACCAGCACCGCGATGCACCACGGCCCGATCAATAGATAGAGGCGATAGGGTGCGAGCTCGAGTGGAGAGAGCGCTAACTGCGCTGCCGCGAGCTCAGAATGCCCAAGTCGTCGAAACAACAGCCCATTACTCAGCGCCACCCACAGATACCAGAGAGCCAGTCCACCGGTCGCGATCGACCAGAGCCGAAGTCGGCGGCCATCAATGGCCATGGAGGTACCTATCCCTAACTGACCGGACACCGACAGCGATACATGCTTCTTTCGTTGGGCAAGGTAGGCAAGAGAGAGCGGGGCACAGAAGCCGATCGCGACCCATCCCATCACCGTCGCATAGGCCGCTTGGGTCCCGACACTCTCGGGCATCGCGACGGCCATGGGTGCGATGAAGGCATAGACGAGGGCCTGTATCGCCACGGCGAGCAGATACCAGTCCCGCTCCGGGGTGAGCCACCGCCAGAGCCACGGAAGCACGAGGATGACGAATCCACCAAGGACCGCCGTATTCATGCGTCGGTGAGATCCCGCCGTCGAGGGGGGGGCGCGAGTCGCATCGCGATGACCGTTGCCGCCATGAGGAATCCGAGCATGATACCGAAGCCGACCGTCCTTCCGAGGGTCGGAGCGCTCCGCTTCGCCGCCGGGACCGGTCGGTCCAGTATCGTGAGCTGCGGCGTGTCATTGATCTCACCCATCTTCGCGGTCTCGAGTTGCGATTGTAGCGTCGTCACCAAGGTCTGGCGCACCTCCGTGCGTCGCTGCAGCTGCTGCATGCGCAACTTCAGACGCGGGGAGGCATCCCATTCCCGATTGGTCTCTGAGAACGCCAACTCGGTCATCTCCGCGGCGCGCAAGGAGTCCTCGGCGTCTTGAAGGGCCTTCGCCGCAAAGGTCGCTTGGGCCCGCGCACTGGACTGTCGCTTGACCCGCACGAACAGGTCGAGTTCGCTGAGCAGTAGATCGAGGATCTGCGCCGCCATCTGCCGATCGGGTGCGGTGAAATCGAGGGAGATGACGCTGGTCCTGGAGTTCGCGCTGACATTCAGCCGTCGATTGAGCTCGGCTAGGGTCTCTTCCGCTCGCTTTAGCGAGTCAGCCTCGTCGATCTGCAACGCGTCCGAGATAGACAGGGGGCCGTCGCCCATCGAAACGGGTCGCTGGGCGACGGCCGAGAGCACGGATCGGGAGCGCAGGAGGTCGGCATAGTACTGGGGTGAGACCGATCCTGTCGACAACCCCATGCCCAGCTCACTCGCCAAGGCACCAAATGCGCCGCTGTTCACCAGTGACGGGGCACGCTGTTCAACGATGAACGATGCGCGTGATTCGTAGGTCGCTGGAGTGACGACGAATGCGAGACCTCCGAGCCCAGTCCCGAGCAGGATCCACGATGCGATGGTGGCTCGGAATTGGACGAGATCCCGGACGCCGACCTGACGTAGGTCAGCGTGACGCGGTGGGACCAGAAGGGAGCGTACCCGGGTGAGGGCTGAGGTCATGACAGACGCCGGTTGGGAGTGTCGAATCGTGCAGGTATCAGCATCACGCCGTCGTCGACAGCGATCGCGCTGGAGTATACAATTAGCGGATGTCCCTTTCCAATCGTCCCTTAGACGTCGCCGTCATCGGTGGCGGCCTCGTCGGTCTCGCGACCGCCCGCGCGGTGCTCCGTCGCATCCCCGACGCCCGCGTCACCGTGTACGAGAAGGAAGCCGGGGTCGGCCGTCATCAGAGCGGACACAACAGCGGGGTCTTGCATGCTGGGCTGTATTATAGCCCAGGATCATTGAAGGCGCGCCTCGCTGTGACTGGCATTCGGAGCATGCGCGCCTTCTGTGATGAACATGGGATCCCATACGAGTCGTGTGGCAAGCTAGTGATCGCCAATGGGGCATCCGAGCAATCGCGCTTGGACGAACTCGAGCGGCGTGGGCGGGCGAATGGATTGACCGGTTTACGACGGCTCAGTACAGCGGAGGCGCGTGAGATCGAGCCGCACGTTCGGTGTGACGCCGCGCTGCACGTGCCGGAAGAAGGGATCGTCGATTACCCCGCCGTCTCGCAGGCGCTGGCTGCTGAGCTCATCCGACACGGGGCAACAGTCCGCCTGGGCCAGGCTTTCCGAAGGGGAACGCGTGTGGGAGCCCGCTGGCGACTGGAGTTCACCGCCGAGACCTATGAGGCCGACTTCATCATCAACTGCGCTGGGCTCTACTCGGACCGCGTCGCACGGGCCTGTGGGGCCACACCGCGTACACGCATCGTTCCATTCCGGGGCGAGTACTTCATGCTGGCGGAGCGCGCACGTGGTCTGGTGCGCCATCTGATCTATCCGACCCCGGATCCGCGATTCCCCTTCTTGGGTGTGCATTTCACCCGAATGATCCATGGGGGGGTGGAATGTGGTCCCAACGCGATCCTCGCGCTCCACCGGGAGGGGTACCGCTGGTCGCGATTCTCGGCAAGCGACATGATGGAGGCCCTGACCTACCCAGGCCTCTGGCGCTTCCTGCGTCGATACCCGTCACTCGCCCTCTTCGAGGTGGCGCGATCTGCCCTGAAACCGCTCTTCCTTCGATCGCTTCGCGCGATGATCCCGGATCTTGGCTCCGATGATCTCGTCCCTGGTGGTGCGGGCGTTCGAGCGCAGGCGATGTCGCTTGACGGCTCGCTCATTCAGGATTTCTCCTTTGACGAGAGCGAAGGGGCGCTGCATGTGATCAACGCCCCGAGTCCTGCAGCGACGGCGTCGCTCGCCATCGGCGACCACATCGCAGCCATGGTCGCCGCTCGATTCCCGATCCAGTCCTAGTCCAGCGGTCCGACCTCCAAGCGCTCTCGGCGCGCCGATTCGAAGCGTTCGCGGAGCGCTTGGACGTTGGAATAGATGGGCAGGGCGTAGGCTCGGAGCTGCTCGTCAGCACGGACGGCCGCAGCGATCTCTCGGATACCATCGGCGACACTGTAGGTCGGGACGAACCCCATCCGCTCCCGGATCTTCTCGAAACTGACGCGATAATTGCGCTTGTCCGGCGCATCGGCCTCATGTCGTACCTCGACATCGCCGACGAGTTCGGCGACGAGATCCCCGATCGCAGAGATCGTATGATTCAACGCCTCTCCGCCGACATTGAACACCTCACCGGCAACCTGCGCTCCCGGGGTCTCGAGCGCCGCGACGAACGCCGTGGCGGCATCCCGGCAATGGACGTTCGGCCGCCACTGATCCCCACCAAAGATCTGAATGCGACCGTCCACCACCGCACGGACCGTCAAGGTGTTCACCACGAGATCGAAGCGCATGCGAGGCGAAAGCCCGAACACCGTGGAGAGCCGGAGCACCACCGGTTCGAGATCTCCCGTAACGCGATCGAAGATGATGTTCTCGCTCAACACACGGGTCCGCGCGTAAAGCGAAACTGGATTGAGACGCGAGTTTTCGGTGAGCAGGGTGGTATCACTCGCCCCGTAGACGCTGCAACTCGACGCGAAGACCAATCGACGTACGCCATAGAAATTACAGGCCTCTACGAGCGTCTTGGTCGCGGCGTAGTTCAGATTGCTCGTCTCCTCGGGATCCAGGTTACATGCCGGATCGCCCACGATGGCGGCCAACGCGATGACCCCGTCCACATCCCGGACCGCCGCGGAGACATCGCGCAGGTTCGCAACGTCCCCCTCGAGGGTCTCCAACCGCGGATGGCCGGCGTACGGCAGGAGACCGGCGCGCCCATACGCGAAACTGTCCAAGACTCGCACATTGTATCCGCGGTCGAGCAACTGACCCACCAGGTGTGATCCGATAAACCCTGCCCCGCCGGTCACCAACACGCGCTGCACGCGGTCTCCGATCGCCCCCTTCTGGTAGCGATTCAGCGACATGCCAGCCCCATCGACCAGCTCACGCAAGGTGACCGCCCCAGGTCGATGCACTGGTCCAGATTCCAATAGGTGTTGGACTGAGAGCGCGGCGCGAACGCGAAATCCCGCATCCTCCGCCTGCCGCATCAACTGTCGGGTCGGTTCGCTCTGTTCAAGGGCGAAGATCAACTCGGAGACATCAAGTGCCTCCGCCATCTGCATCAGATCGTCGACGGTCCCTCGAACCAGGACACCTTCGATTCGCGTCCCAACCCTCGAGGGATCTTCGCTCAAGATTCCGACGATCTCGACCCCGACCAGCCGCTGCAGTCGGGTCTCGAGGGAGAGCGCCGCCGATGCGTGCGAGGAGCCCACGAGGAGGACTCGGCGTGGCTTCGCCAATTCCTCTCCGGTGCGCTCCATGATCGCGGCGTACGCGTACCAGCGCCGCACCAATCGCGCGAGCGTCGCGAAGGTGACAGCTGTCGCGCCAGCCAAGATGATGGCCGTCGGACCAAGGGTGGAGAACCCCATGGCCGACGCGACCGTGAGGAGCACGGCCATGACACCGCCGGCCAGTGCGACGCGGAGGAGATCTGCCGTCCCGATGAAATACCACACCACACGATCGCCACCCGCCGCGAGGGATGTCCCAGCGAACCCGAGGACCGCGATCCATGCCCCGAGGCTCGACAAGACTGGCTCACCGGTCACGGAGCTCGCGAGCCACACGCCAAGGCTGCCCGCGCTGAAATCCAACGTCAATTTGCCGAGGCGCCGGAGGAACCCGAGCGCGTTCGAGGGCGCCGCTGCCGGAGTAGGGTTGGCCATGGCGCTCACGCCGCCGCCTGTCGTTCGACGCTGGCCTGTTCGAGGACCTCAGCTAAGGCGGTGCAGGTCTGAGCGATCTCTGCTTCGGTGAGGGTGGGGTGCACGAGAAACATCAGGCTCGTCTCTCCAAGTCGTCGTGCAGTGGGCAGGCGTTCCGCCGGTCGTGACGACGAGCCGTCGAATGCCTTTTCAAGGTAGACCTCTGAACAGGAACCAGAGAACGCCGGCACCCCGTGCTCGCCCAAGGCCGCGATGATCCGATCCCGGCTCCAACCATCGGCGAGGCCCTCAGGGCGCACATAGGCGTATAGCCGGTAGAAGGCATGCGTCAGGCCATCGCTCGGTAGCGGGACACGCACGGCCTCCGGGTATTGCTGACACACCTTAGCGATGCGAGTGGCGTTCAAGGTCCTTGCAGCGGTCCATTCCTGCATTCGTCGTAACTGGATACGACCGATCGCCGCCTGCATCTCGAGCATGCGCCAGTTCGTGCCGATGGAGTCATGGAGCCACCGAAAGCCTGGTGGATGCTGACGCTCATAGACGGCTTCCCACGACTTGCCATGATCCTTATAGCTCCACATTCGGGACCACAGCGCACGATTGTCCGTCGTGACCATCCCCCCTTCACCGCCCGTCGTGATGATCTTGTCTTGGCAGAACGACCAGGCACCAACATCACCCCAGCTTCCCACCATCTTCCCGTTGATACGGGCGCCATGGGATTGTGCGCAATCCTCGATCACATACACCCCGTTTGCCCGAGCCAGCGCCATGATACCGGGCATGAAACACGGCCACCCTGCTAGGTGGACGCAGATGATCGCCTTGGTTCGCTTGGTCAAAACTCGCGCGATGGTTTCCGGCGTGATGTTCCCCGACTCCGGATCGACATCCGCGAAGACCGGGATCGCTCCCGCCGTCACGACGGTCGACACGGATGCGATGAAGGTGCGTGGCGTGACGATGACCTCATCCCCGACGCAGATACCGAGACCCTTCAGGGCAAGGTCCAGCGCGAGGGTGCCATTGGCGACGGCGATCGCGTGAGACGAGCCGGCCCACTCCGCGTACTCCTTTTCGAATTCGCGACACTGGGTGCCGGTCCAGTAGTTCACTCGGTTCGACAGGACGACGTCGCGAACCGCATCGGCCTCTTCGGTCGTGAACGACGGCCAGGGCGAGAAGGGTGTGTTCAGCATGGTTCAGAAAAAGCGTGAGGAACGGCGAATCGTGATACATGTAACATTGTAAGTATATCAAGGACAACGAATTGGGGCTAGCAGCCCTTCGCCCGAATGCTACAGATCGTCTGCTTCCACAACAATGAACAAAAGTTGGACCAGACCCTCTAGGCGGTCTGTTGAGCCACTAAAGGTCAGCCCAACGGCGGATGGCATCCCCGATCTCTTGAACTGAGTGGCACCACCGATCGGCCGCCCCCATCCCTGTGGGATCGACCGGGCGAATTCCAAGCGGATTGGCAAACCCAATGGTATGCCATCGCAGGTGGCGTGGTGCAATGAAATCCTTTCGCGGGTTATCTCCCACGTAACAGTAGTCCGCAGCGCCGAGGGCAGACTGGATTGCGAGGAATCCCCCGAGGCCGGGTTTCTCGACACCGACCTCCTCTGAGATGCTGATGAAATCGAAGGCATCGGACAGACCGAGAGCAGCGATCTTTCGTCGCTGCGTCACCGCGCGCCCATCTGTGAGACAGGCCAGCGACAGACCTCGCTTCCGGATCGCGCGGATGATCCCGTCGACACCTGGACGCAGGGTGATCTGGGGACGATGGGCTCGATAGATCGCAAGCCAACCTTGCACCTCAGTCCGATCGCGATGCAGCTCGATCGCAAGATCATTGAGCGCCCCTTCGAGTACCCGGCGGCGCACGCGATCGACGAGGAATGCGTCCGCACGCATCCGGTCAGACTCGCCGAGCGATGCCGCGACCGCCTGGAATCCCGATGCGACATAATCAATCTCGTCGTATAACGTATCATCGAGATCGAAGACGACACACTTCATCGGTGGGACGTGACGCACCTGTCAGCGATGATGCGACGATGCGGCATGAACCAACACCTTCGCATCATAGCGCAACATCAGCAGATCGGACTCCCAGCGATCAAAGAACGGTACGGCATCACCGAGGAGGTATTCCTGGAGGCTCCATCGAGGAAAAGTCGCCCCGGCCGCATCGGCCAACGGATACCCGCCGCCGAACCGTGCATTGATCTCGATGCCAACCGTTCGCTTCGTGCTCACGTCATAGAATACCTGCACCGTGATGCACCCGCGCGCGCCAGTCAAGCGATCGAGACACTGGAGCAGATCATCGTAGAGGTCATGGCGGCGCGTGATCCCCTTACTGACTTCGCCTGCGCGCACCTCAAGCCGCTCTCGCGGGACCAAGCACCGCAAGTGACCCTGCCGATCGTAGTAGCAGTCAATCGTATATTCGGCGTAATTCCGGCCGAGGTACTCCATGAACATCAGCTTTTCGTCTGCGAGCATGTCCGCGCTGATCTCGGCGGCGGTGTCAACGCGACGAGCACCGATCCCTGCGCTTCCATCGTACGGTTTCACGAAGCAGGGAAAGGTGGGCGACGATCGGTCCAGGATCTTCGGGGTGGCCATTCCCAAGCGCTGAAAGAGCTGGGCAACACGGCGCTTGTCGCGAGCATCGGCAACCAACGCCGGATCGGAGATCATCACATGAACCCCAGCGTTCGCAAAGTCGGAACGATGCTGGGCCAAGATCGGGAGTTCATGATCAATTGTCGGGATGACCAGTCCAATCGCATGGCGAATGCAGGTGTCGCGAAGGGCATCGACATATTCCGCCTCCCCACAGCGTGGAAGGGTGACCCGCGCGTCGGCGATATGACAGGCGGAGGAGAGCTCGGGTCGAGCATCGGCTGCCACGACCTTGGCACCTGGGATGAGGTTTCGTAGCTCGCGCTGAAAGGCTTGGACGAGTTCCACTCGTCGACCAGCCGACAACACCAATACGTTCATGATCTGACTCCTAGATCCTCGTAGTGGACCGCGGTGAGCGGCCGAGGAGAGGAAGGCGGTTCATCTGAGCGAGGGGCCGGAGCATTCCCCTCAAATACTGGCATGGTAGCATGTCCGGGGGCGGACACACCGTGCGCGGAAACGACCGCGGTGAGGGTACGCAACAGGATACGTAGGTCGATTCCGAGACTGGCATGCTCGGCGTACCAAACGTCGAACTCCAGCCGATCATTCCAGGATATCGCATTGCGACCGTTGACCTGCGCCCACCCCGTGAGTCCCGGCCGGACCAGATGGCGCCGGCGCTGACGAGGCGAGTAGAGCGGAAGATATGATTCCAACAACGGCCGTGGTCCGACGAGGCTCATATCACCGCAGAGGACATTCCACAGTTCGGGCAATTCGTCGAGACTCGAGGCGCGGAGCCATTGCCCGAAGCGCCCGAGACGCTCATCATCATCCCGGAGGGAACCGTCCGACCGTCGCGCATCGGTCATCGATCGAAACTTGATCAACCGGATCGGTTCGCCACGAAGACCGGGGCGCCGCTGACGAAATAGAATGGGACTGCCGAGAGCGATTCGCACCGCCAGGGCCACAAATAGCAGGGCGGGTGCGAGCAGCAGCAGTCCAGTGAACGATGCCGCCACATCAATCAGGCGCTTCCATGGCGAGAGGGCCCACGGTGAGACCGGCGCCGACATCGGATCAGCGATGGTCATGCGACGCAAAGGGTCTCAATGATCGCCGCCACGCCATGGTCGCGCGACAGACGCTCGCGATAGAACGCTTTCCCTTGCGCCGCCATCGCCGAGCGAATCGCGAGCGAACGGGTCGCCAGATCGACTACTACTCGTACTAGATCGTCTGGGTCACCCGACCTGAAAGGCAGACCGGCACCGGCCTCCTCGACGAGAGTACTCGCATCCCCAGCGACACCGCACAGAATGGGGCGGCCTGCCTGTAGATATTGCTGCAGTTTGGAGGGGATCGTGATGCGAAAGATCGGTGCGTCGGCAAGATGCAGGAGCAGGGCATCCGCACGCTGGATCAGCGGCTCCAATTGGGCCGGAGGCATCCTTCCGAGGAACTCGACATTGGGCAGGTGGGTCGCCGCCTTGCGCAGTCGCTCAAACTCCGTTCCCGCGCCAACGATCGAGAATTTGACCGTTGGCAGGCGGTCCTTGAGCACGGTCGCCGCGACCAGCACGACGTCTAGCGCTTGCACCGTTCCCACATTTCCCGCATACACGATTCGAAAACCATCAGACAGTCCGTGTTCGGTTGCCGTACGCTCAAGCTCGTGTGGCGCCCAATTATAGATCACGCGAACACGATCGGCGCGGACGCCGCGATCAGACAGACGTCGTGCGAATCCCGGGGACTGAGCGATCACGACATCCGCAGTCTTGTACGCGGCATCACAGAGTCGCCCCAAAAGCGTGGGAACCGGTTTCCTGCCCATCATGCCCGATGCGGTCACCGATTCGGGCCAGAGATCTTGAACGTCCAAGACGACGCGACTGCCCCACAGGCCTCGGGCGACCACGGCCACCGGGACCAGCGTGACCAGGTTGTAGATGTAGATGGCCTGGGGACGGAACCGGAGCAGAGGTAACGCCAGCAGACATGCCGCGGCAAACGACAGGTAGCTCAGTGCGCGCTGTGCACCATTCCGATTATGGCTCAGATATGAGCCCATGCGGATGACCTGGATGCCGTCAATGGTCTCGCGCTGCATCATCCGCCAGCGATACCCCGGGTAGAGCCGACCCCCGGGATAATTCGGACATCCCGTCAATACCCTGACGTCATGTCCCTCATCGCTCAGGCGTTTCGCCAGCGGGAGGCCCTTGAACTCAGGCTCTGGGGGGAAGTGCTGCGAAAGGATCAGGACCTTCACACGGAGTTCGATCGCCAGACCACGCGATTGACGTAGTCGACGTAGCTATGGATGATGCGCACCACTTTGTCGGACACATTCGGCATCGCATAATCTCCGACGAGGCGGAGCGTCCGGATGGACCCTCTTCCCTGATCGTGCAGGAGACGTAGACCCTGACGTACCCGGTCAATGTCCAGGCCAACCATCATCACCGCACCTTCTTCCATCCCTTCGGGCCGCTCGTGTGCCTCTCGAATGTTCAGGGCGGGAAAATTCAGGATGCTCGACTCTTCCGTGATGGTTCCACTGTCGGAGAGGACGGCGCGCGCCGAGCACTGCAGTCGCACATAATCATGGAACCCCAACGGCTTATGAAGGCGAACCAGCGTGTGAAAGGTGGATCCGGTTGCCTGCACGCGTTTCATGGTGCGCGGATGCGTCGAGACGATTACCGGAAGTGAGTGTTCCTCGGCCAGTCCGTTCAGCACCTCAACGAGCTTGGTGAATTGCCGAGAAGAGTCGACATTCTCCTCGCGGTGCGCACTGACGACGAAATATCCCTGCTCAGTCAGCTCAAGGCGATCGAGTACATCCGACGCATCAATCTGCGGACGATAGTGATGCAAGACCTCGAACATCGGGCTTCCCGTTTTTATGATCAAGGCCGGGGGCAACCCTTCTCGCAGCAGATACTCACGCGCGATGTTGCTATACGTGAGATTCACATCCGCCGTGTGATCGACGATGCGGCGATTGGTTTCTTCTGGGACGCGCTGATCGAAGCACCGATTGCCAGCTTCCATGTGGAAGATCGGGATACGACGACGCTTGGCCGGGATCACGGCGAGGCAGGAGTTGGTATCTCCCAGTACGAGCAGGGCATCAACCGCCCGCTCCGCGAGCACCCGGTCGACGCCAATAATAACGTTACCGATCGTCTCTCCGGGAGTACCTCCGGCCGCATCCAAGAAGAAATCGGGGCGTCGAACCCCCAGATCGTCGAAAAAGACCTGATTGAGTTCGTAGTCGTAATTCTGTCCGGTGTGGATGAGCGTGTGGTCGCAGTATTGATCGAGCGCAGCCAATACGCGGGACAACCGTATGATCTCCGGACGGGTCCCGACGACGGTCGCCACGCGAAGCCGTTTCATTCCGCGACCCCCATCGCAATCGTATCCGGATGTGTTGGGTCGAACGCCTCGTTCGCCCATAGCAAGACGATCAACTGCTCCCCCCCGATATTGGTGATGTCATGCACCCATCCAGGCACGGTATCCACGACCGTGGGTGCAGCACTGGTGACCTCCAAGAACCGTCGCTCGCCTGTGACGACATGACGGAAACCAAACCGAGCGCGTCCCTGGACCACTAGAAACTTCTCAGTCTTGGTATGGTGGTAATGGCCACCCCGGGTTATTCCGGGGTGGGCCGTGAAATAGGAGATCTGTCCAGCGTTTGGCGTCCGCAGGAACTCGGCAAACACGCCACGAGCGTCCTCGTGTTGCTGAATCGGGTAACTGAACGCATCGGCGGGAAGATAGCTCACATACGTCGCATAGAGCGCCCGCGCCAACCCACTCCCAACATTCCCGAAGGTTCCGTTCTTGCGACCAGAGGAAAATGCCTGAATCGACTCGGCGACAGCTCCAACCGTGGTCTCATAGATCGGCCCGGCAGCGTATTCGCCTGAGTGCGGTATGCCCTCTGACAGCAGTCGTTCGATGGCAGCTACTGCGTCATCGATGTACAGCAGCCACAGGGGGGCAGATGCGTCGTGCACCGTGATCGGCAGGCCCCGGCTCACATTGTGGCAGAATGTTGCAACGGCAGAGTTGTAGTCTGGCCGAGCCCACTTTCCAAAGACATTGCAGAAGCGAAAATAGGCAACGTGGGCACCAGTTTCTGCGGCATAGGCCATCAGGTGCTGTTCCGCAGCACGCTTGGAGCGGCCATACGGGTTGTCTTGGTCTGCTTGGACCGATGAACTGTAGATCACGGGAATCTGACGCCGAAGCCGCCGCAGGTCTGCGCAAAGCGCTGCTGTGCTACCGGCGTTGCCAGTATCGAACTCGGAGGAATCCGTAGGTCTGTTGACTCCAGCAAGATGCACCACCACGTCCGCCGCGGCCAATCGTTCATCTCGATCGGCCGCGCTCGTGGATCGAGTGATGCCCCGTACCGCACCCCTTCCCGATTCGCGCAGGCGCACCATGAGGTGTTGTCCGATGAAACCGTCTGCTCCAGTAATGACGATGTGCATCTGATCAGTCATGGGGCTGGGATGGATTCCCCGCGACGATGTCGCGAATGAATTCAAGCTTGAGCAGTAACCGCTGCATCCCCTCGACGTCGAGCCGATCTGTGTTATGGGAGGTGTACTCCTGAGCTTCGGAGATGCTACGCTCTCCAACTTCCGTGTACTTAGCGTAGTTCAAGTCCCGAGAATCCGGAGGAATGCGGTAGTACCCTCCGAGATCGGAGGCGGCCGCCATTTCCTCCCGGGAGAGTAAGGATTCGTAGAGCTTTTCGCCATGACGAGTTCCGATCTCCACTACCGGATGACTCTCGCGCCCCAGAAGACCAGTCAACGCCTCGATGAGAGTGCGGATGGTCGCTGCCGGTGCCTTTTGCACGAAGATGTCGCCGCTATTGCCGTGGGTGAACGCATAGTGAACCAGCTCGACCGCGTCATCTAGGGTCATCATGAAGCGCGTCATGCCCGGATCGGTCACCGTTATAGCCGATCCATTCAGAATCTGATCGACGAACAGTGGGATTACAGATCCACGTGAGGCCATGACATTCCCATAGCGTGTTCCACAGATCACCGTGTCACTGGAATGGCGAGAAGCAGCGACCATCACCTTTTCCATCAGCGCCTTTGAGATGCCCATGGCATTTATCGGATATACCGCCTTGTCTGTCGATAAACAGACGAGTCGCCGTACTTTGGCAGCGATAGCAGCGCGTATGACGTTCTCGGCTCCTAAGACATTCGTCCGCACTGCTTCCATGGGGTGAAACTCGCAGGAGGGGACCTGCTTGAGGGCAGCAGCGTGAAAGCAGAAGTCCACTCCTGCAAACGCGGCATCGAGCGATGACCTGTCGCGTACATCGCCGAGGTAGAACTTCAATTTCGCATTGCCATACTTCTTTCGCATGTCGTCTTGCTTCTTTTCATCTCTTGAAAAGATGCGGATCTCTCGAATCGACGAACTCAAGAATCTTCGCAGCACGGCATTGCCGAACGAGCCGGTGCCCCCGGTGATGAGAAGCACGCCGTCTAATTCAGGTTTCACTGTTGAGCTCTCTGTGATTCGGTGTTGGCAAGTTTCTGATCGGTAATAAGTTAGCCCCTTTGGGACCCCCCCCTGGCCCTGCTGTCTCCTTCGCACCGCGGGTAGCCTGTCCGTCGCAGACAACGCAGCGGCACGGTCAGTCCCAGGCAGAGGCTGACCCATTCACTGCGGCGGTGGCTCGCCCCCCGCTATCTCGCCTGCGTGCCGAACTCCGTCACCCCCACTTCGTGGGCGAGGGCTTCGATCTCCTGCTGTAACCGTTCGTATTCCGCCACCTTCCGGTGGAGGAAGAGCCGCGTAAGCCGTGCCTTCTCCGCGACCCCTGACGGGGTCAAGACATAGAGATAGGCCAACCGATTCCGGCTCCTCCCCACGTTCTCGAGCTTCACCAAGCCACGGGCCACGAGCGCCCGCGCCACATAATTGGTCTTCCCCAGACTGATCCCGAGGTCGTCGGCCAGCGAGCGCTGGCTCGGCACCGGGCCATCGGCCAGACGGCGGAGCGCCTGGTAGAGCAGCGAGTCGTCGAGCGTCACGCCGCCTCCGCCCGGACCACCGCCGCATCGCCGAGCGTGCAGAGGATCCCCCGCCCCACGCTCCCGATCCAGACCAGGAGCTTCCGCGACCCACGGAGCTCGACCACCTGCCCCCGGTACCCCGCGAGGGGGCCGTCGCGGACCAGCACCTCGTCCCCCGGGGCGAACGCCTCCCGCGTCACCGGCTCCACCGCAAGGGTGGGGTCCTCGATGATCCGCTGGAGGCCGGCCACGTAGTCGGCGGAGAGGGCGGCGGGCGTGAGCCCCTCTTTCACGAGGGTGAGGACGCCGGGGGTCTTGAGGAGGGGCACATACCCCGCCCCGCCGGTGGCGGCGAAGAGGTAGCCGGGGAAGAGGGGGCGCGTCACCATCTTCCAGCGGTCGGACCAGCGGTGCCTCTCGGTGACCGTGGGGAGCCAGACGGTGCAGCCGCGGGCGGCGAGTCGCTCCGCCACCTTCTTCTCGGCCCGAGCCTCGGACCAGATCACATACCAGGGGTCGTGCGGGGGGGTGGTCGGTGCTGGCGCGTTCACCCTATGAACTTACCGGGGTTTGGGGTGAGGGCCAAGGGTTTGTTAGTCGCTGGGGGCAAGGGGTTGGATTGTTTCTTGTCCCACTGTCTGGGTCGTCCATGCCATGGGCAAGCACCATCCGCGTGGAATTGATCCGCTATCCGCCCCTCGAGTAGGTCAACCTGGGGCGAACCGCGGGATCAGCGAGGCAGCGAGTGAGCACCCAGAGCCACATCGAATCAGAACGCTGGCAGCCAAGGGCGGCGTTGGTCGGACAAGGGATGATCGGCCTTGCCCTGGTGTATCCGAACGGATACATTTCTCAATGAGCGTATTCCTTCGGACGACCGAGTTCGATGCGTGGTTGAAGGCGCTACGCGCCACACTGGAGACTGAGCGATGAAGAAGCCTGTGGTGTTCGATGCGGCCGACTACCTCGACAGCGAGGAGGTCATCGCCGAGTATCTGAATGTTGCTCTGGCAAGCGAGGATCCCGATCTCTTCCTGCAGGCCATCGCCGACGTAGCGAAGGCGCGGGGGATGGCGCAGGTGGCCAAGGAGACGGGACTTGGCCGCGAGAGCCTCTACAAGGCGCTGGCGCCGGGTGCGAAGCCAAGGTACGACACGGTTTTGAAATTGATCCGTGCGCTCGGGGTCGAACTTCACATGACGCCGGTCGTGCAGAAGGCCTGACGGCCACACCGTGGTCCCCGACCGCGGATGTGCTGCGCGGCCGACGCTGCGAAGCCCTGCGTCGGCCAAGCGGCACTCCGCGGGTGGGGACGGGGGCCTACGTGCCGGTCTGCGGAGAATTGGTCCGCTGTCTACGAACTGAGTCGATCAACGTGGGGACGGTTGCCCTAACACCCCACTTGCATGCTATATATAAACAGGTATAACAGGAAGAATGAGATGACCCGGATCACCAGAGGCTCCGCCAACGTCTTCGCCGATCTCGGACTGCCGGACGCCGAGCGGATGTTGGTCAAGTCACATCTGGCTACAGCGATCACGACGACCATCGCTCAGCGTGGTCTCACGCAGACCGCGGCGGCGGAGATCGTTGGGATGCCTCAGCCAAAGCTGTCCGGGATGCTACGTGGGGAGTTCCGTGGCATCAGCGAAGCCAAGATGCTCGTCTGTCTCAATCGGCTAGGTCACGATGTGGAGATCGTGGTCAAGGAGCCGGAGGGGCGGAAGCGGCGAGGCAGGACGCGGGTCGTGCGTGGGTAGACGCCCAAACAGAAGCCCGAAGTCCCCGACCGCGGGGTGCTGCGCGGCCGACGCTGGTGTTCTGCGTCGGCCAAGCGGCACTCCGCGGGTGGGGACAGGGGGACAGGGGGACAGA
>Ga0194116_10002918_pt1 | contig 21299 bp, 16 predicted proteins | sample TA2MahsurfametaG_4_FD_148617 | JGI IMG/M metagenome (GOLD analysis project Ga0194116, IMG submission 148617) | Freshwater microbial communities from Lake Tanganyika, Tanzania - TA2015008 Mahale S9 surface | ecosystem: Environmental > Aquatic > Freshwater > Lake | place: Tanzania: Lake...
CAACGGATGCCCCTTGGCGATTACGGCATGGCCACTGGCCAAGGCAGCGACCGTATCGCCGCCGACGCAGCCGTGATAGGCCAGCGGAAAGTTGTTCGGGCCAATCGAGAGCACCGGCCGATCGAGCGGCTCGAGCATAGAGGCGATGCCGGCGGCCTCATCGCGCCGGGGTCGCCGCCAGCTGGTCAGTTCACCGAACGCCGCATCGCCTGCCTGCACGCGATCGATCGCAACCTGCTCGGCATCGCAGCATGCCGCGGCCTGATCGAGCTGCAGCAGCGTGCGCCCGAACTCGACAGTGCCCAAGCGAGGCTCCGCGGGCAGCGCCGTTTCACGATGCGCCGCTTCGACGATGGCCCCCTTGGCGCCTTGCAGCTCGACGGCGATTCGTCGAAGGAATGCGCCCAGTCGAACTGGCTCCTGCAGGGCCAAGCGCGCCATGTGCGGCTGTGCCGCGGTCGCGGCACCAGCCATGGCCGAAAGCTCGTTTGCCGTGCTGATGGGGTAGAGCGTGGTCAGGATCTGATCATCGATCGGGCTGACGGCCATAAAGGACCGTGTCGATTCGGACTCACGCCAGCCATCACCGACGAGCACAGGCGCACGAGGCGTCATCGATGCGGGTGAACCGTTGGTCATGGCGGCAGTGTAAGAGTGCAAAAATGGGAAGCAGCCGCTTCCCCTCGAAGCGGCTGTTCCCGTGATCGACCTTATGTCCTGCGGCACATCGTTGCAGAGGCCGACCGGAGTCCCTCAAACTCCCCCACCAACACCATCGGTTCCATGACGAGGCGACACAAGCCAAGGTTCAGATTTTCCGGACTGACCCATTGCATCGGCGCCTCATCATGGTTTGCTCGGCCGCGGCAGCGCTGCATCGCGCGACGGTTCGCGCCGGCGGCGTGGTGGCATGGGTTCGCCATCGGCGGCTGCATCGGTGCGCTCGCCGTCGCTGGCGTACCACGAGAGCCATCGCTCACGAAGTCCCTCTCCCCCAGCCGTGGCCAGATCGACCCACTCGTGCACGAGCGCACCACCCGGCAGGTCACGCACCGGATCCTGCAGCACCGCCGCAAACAGCAACTCATGGAATGCTTCGTCATCGAGGTGATCGGTCGAGCTGAAGTAGATGTCGTGCCACGCCAGCGCAGCGATCACGAGTGCCGTGCGGCGCATGCGACCGTTGGGGCACCCTGGATCATGCGGCGCAAGATCCACGCCGAGCGAGAGCGCTTGCGCAAGGTTCGTGGTCCATGGTGCATGCTCAGCATCGTGCAGGATGGTGCACACCATGCGATCACCATGCGTGCCCAGGGCCACGAGCTCGTCGATCGCCTGCTCGCGAGCGCTGCGCTTGGCCTGCATGTGCCTGGTGATCGCCACCGGATCGAACTGCCGGTTGGCCCACTCGAGCGCCAAGACCCACGCAGGATCGGGCGTGCGGCTAGGGCACTCGGCCCCCAACCCCCCGCCATGTGACGCGCCCGAAGGCTCGTGCAACGCCATTGATTCGATGCCGACCACCATGTGTTCCCCCTGTTTCGTGAGACAACGGGCGCGAGGCGCCCTGGCCGATGGGCACAGCGCCCACGACCATGAAGCGTGCATCCTCAGGCAGGCAGGCCGGTCAGTCGCAGAAACCGAACCGAATTCGGTGGCATTCGATCAACCTTTGTGGGCTGCCGTCGCCAGGCTGTTCACGGCCTGAACGCGCGGGGCTCCATGGGGTGCCCGCCGAATTCATTCGCGGACCGGAGCCATGTGCGGACCGGCACATCGGCGCAGGGCTCGATCCAGTCGATGGCCACATCCATCGACTCGCCGTCGAGCAAGGTGCGAAGGTTGCCGTGCGTGCGCACCCACGGCCAGAGCGGCTCGAGCCAGGCATCGACCAGAAGGCCTCGGGCGGTGACGCGCCAGGTCTCACGGCGTCCGCCCGCTTCCGTCCGTACGCATTCGCGCAACGGCTCCTGGAACGGCAAGCGCATCAGGAGATCGCGCTGCGGCAGGTGGACCGACCGATCCTCTCCGCAGTCCGCCGTGAAGAGTTCGCATGCTGCATCGCTGATGCCACCCACGACTTCCTCGGCGGTGCAGATCGTCGTGACTGATCGCGCCCCGACGGTGAATGGAACACGAACCGTACGGATCGCCCGGCCATCCGCACCGATCCGCTGCACGGTGACCGATGAGGACCATGCCTCGGTCGCATCGTTCATCGTGACGACCTGCGTGGCGCCCTCGCGCGGCACGAGTGCCACGGCTCGCGGCGCACACGCACTGCGCACCGCATGGAACGCAGGCTTCGGCCGGCCTGACACATCGATCACGCTCCAGCTCGGGCCGGTCCAGACATCGTTCCACTGCCAGAAGAGCGCACCCATGCAGCGCGGCTGGTTCGCGCGGTACCACTCGATCGCCCAGCGCATCGCGCGGGCCTGCAGGAGCTGGCCCTGCCAGACCCATGCACCGAAGTCAGATGTGGTCGTGAACCACTGCGGCAGCACCTTGCCGTACTGCTCTTCATCTCCGCCCCACGCACGCTGCCTGCGGGCGATCGAGGCGTGTCCGACCTGAAGGGCCCCGTCGCCGACGGCGCCTCGCCAGGTGCAGACGGCCGGCTGGCTCTGCTGGCCGAACTCGCTGCAGAATCTCGGGACCTGCTGCCGGTACGCGTCGAGCTTGAGATCCCAGGTGTGGCGATCGCCTCGATCGGGATCGTTGGGATGCACATCAAGCGAACCCGACCACGGGCTTTCAGCCCAGTATGGACGGGTCGGATCGAGCTCCGCGCAGATCGCAGGCAACCACTCCAGCCAGATGCGGCGGCCCCAGCTCTGGTCCGGCCTGAGCCGCTCGCGGAATCCCCACGAGAACCAAGCCAGGATGTCTTCGTTGCCTCCGCACCAGAGCACCACGCTCGGATGCGCGCTGAGCCGTGCTACTTGGTGCCGAGCCTCGGCCTTGATCGACTCCTCGTAGGGCTGCTCCTCGGGATAGGTCGCGCACGCAAACATGAAGTCCTGCCAGACCATCAGCCCGAGCTCGTCGCAGGCCTCGTACCACCACTGCGGCTCGTACTGACCACCACCCCAGACGCGCAGCATGTTCAGGTTGGCTTCGCACGCTTGCTCGAGCAGCGCACGGGCACGCTCGCGGCCTTCGGACATCGGGAACGACGACACAGGGATCCAGTTCGCACCACGGCAGAAGACCGGCATCCCATTCACGCGCAGCGTGAACGGCGACCCTGACCCATCAGGATCCGGCGCCGCATCGAGTGCGACCGAGCGCAGTCCGATTCGGCGCGACCATGAGCCCAGCACACCTCCGCCATGGCGCAGGCGCACCGTGAGCGGATGCAGTCGTTGAGCACCCATGCCGCGCGGCCACCACAGTGGCGGCCGATCGATGGTGATCGTGATCGACGGCGATGCGGTTCGCACACGCACGCGCTCCTGCACCACACGGCCATCGTCGAGCGAGAGCTCGATCTCGAGTTCGAGACCATCAGGCGCGGTGCCATCGCGCGCGAACTCAAGATCCACCATGACCTCGACGGTGGCCCTCTCCATCGAACAGTGCGTGACGAGCGGTCGGACATGATCGATGCGCGCGACGCTCCATGCGTCGATCCAGCACGGTCCGAGGCCGCACGACGGCAGCTTCGGGCCCCAATCCCAGCCGAAGCTGAACGCGCTCTTGCGCAGGAATGGATACGGAGTCCAGTCGCCGTTGACCGGCCGCTCGCCGAGTTCGCGCGCACGGGCGAGCACCGTCGACACCGGACCGTCAAGGTCGACGCCGATCGAATTGCCCAGGGTGCGCATGATGCCGCGCACATCAAAGCGCCACGGCCTGAACTGGTTCTCGACATGACCGAGGCGGCGGCCGTTCAGCCAGACCCAACCGCAGGTGTCGATCGACTCGAAGACGAGATCGATGCGCTCGTGGGCTCGCGCGCGCTCGTCGAGGTCCACCGAGCGGTGCCAGCCCCACGCGGCATGCCCGACCCACTCCTGCGCCGCTTCACCGTCGGCACGATCAGGGTCGACGATCACGCTCGCAGTACGCAACGCATCATGCACGCAGCCCGGCACCACTGCGGCGAAGCGCCGGCCTACGAGCCCCGCGGGCAGAGCCGATGCTGGCGCCGAGGGCTGATCCTCGGCCCCGCCGATCAACGGGCTCAACGCAGGTTCAAGGGCTCGGACCGTCCAAGCAGGACCGGACAGAGGCTGGATCATGGAACGTGCACGCTAACACGCGCCATGACGACACCACGGCCGGGGGCGCATGGGTGCGCTCAGGGATTGCGCGCGACGCGGAATCCGATGAGCGAACTCGAGACCGTCGGCTGGTAGAAGTTCCTGTACGACAAGCGGCTGTTGTTCGTCGTGTTCTGCCATGAACCTCCGCGCACACTCTTCGAGCTCCCAAAGGCATTGAAGGGATTGACCTGTGGCGTCGACGAATACTGTCCGAAGGAATCACCCACCCACTCGGTGACGTTGCCCGACATGTCGTGCAGCCCGAAGCCGTTGGCTGCCTTTCCGCCCACGAGGTCAGTCGGCGGGACCCGTCGGTACCCCGTCGGCACCCCCCCCTCGACTCGCGGCCCGTCAGCCGCTCGATCCGCGCGGCAAAGGGCGTGCTCGCGAGGGAGCGCCCGGACCGTCCACTGCTCTCCGGCGATCGACTGGATCATCTCCCCGCACTCCATCGCCGCATGTGCCAACAAGGGGACGAGTCCAGTCAAGCAGCGCCATTCGCATAAATCCCTTTCCTCAATGATTTTATGCAACTTCGTCGACGGGCGTCCCGCCTTTGATCGCAGTTTGCGACGCCATTTGCCGGATCAGGTGAATCCGAGCGGGGTGCCAGACATGAACACATGGCCGCTTTGTCGTCATTTTCATACTCGCATCTGCCCTGCATCGGCCCCATCTTTGGGTCCAGCACGGCCCCAGGAGACCCATCGTGACAGCACTTCTTGCAGACATGTCCACCACCATGCGTGCACTCAACGCAGGACTAAGTATGGAAGGGGTCACCATGTACCTCTTCTGGCTTTCGACCGTCGCCATGGGCGCCGGAACGATTTATTTCTGGCTGCAGCGCAAGACGGTGAAGGTGCAGTACCAGACCGCCATGACGGTCGCTGGCATCATCTGCGCCGTCGCCGCCTTCCACTACTGGCGCATGGCAGGCATCTACCTCGAGGGCGTGGCTGGTCTGTTTGACGACAACGGACAGCGCATTGTCGGCGCAACCATCAAGCAGTTCCCGACTGCGTACCGCTACATCGACTGGCTCATCACCGTGCCGCTGCTCGTCATGGAATTCCCGCTGCTGCTCAACCTCGGCAAGAAGGGCTCGGATCTCTTCCGCGGCCTGGTCTTCTGGTCATTGGTCATGCTGGTGACCGCTTGGGTTGCCGAAGAAAGCCCCACGGGCAGCCAGCAGTGGTGGACGTGGTATGTCGTGAGCTGCGGCTCGTGGCTCTACATCGTCTACATGCTGTTCACCAAGGTGACGGAAGCCATGGAAAACGCGCCCGCGAGCATTCAGCGCGGCCTGAAGACCATGCGCCTCTTCGTGACCATCGGTTGGGTGATCTACCCCATCGGCTTCCTGATGGCCATGGCTGGCCCGAACGGCGAGTCGTGGCGCGAGATTTGCTACAACGTGGCTGACGTGATCAACAAGGTCTTCTTCGGCCTGGTGTGCTACCAGGGTGTGAAGGGCCTCGAAGAGAACGCCTGATCCACTCTTCATGCTCCTGAATCGCGCCCCGTCGACTGCCGCGCCGATCGATGGATCCCTCTGGGTCCATCGCCTGCCGGCGGCGACGGGGCGCGTGTCATGGTTCGATGCCCGCGCCGTGCCCTGGACCGTTCTTGGGCTGGCCGCGACGGCCGGGCTCTTCGCCCAGCCCCTGACTGAACGCTTCGCGCCGTGGCCGTTCGTCATCGCCCTCGCATGCTTCGGCATGCCACACGGTGCAGCAGACTGGACCGTCGCCGCGCGACTGTCTGGGCGGACGGGGCTCCCTGCCAAGCTCTGGGGCTTCGGCTCCTACCTTCTGCTCATGTTGGTGAGCATCGCTCTTCTGGCGTGGCAACCCGGCATCACATCACTGCTGTTCCTGGTGCTCACGGTCTTTCACTTCGGCATGGCCGATGCGACGGCGGTCCGCGCCGACGATGATGGTCCGTTGGCCCGATGGTGCCTGGTCCTCGCGCGTGGCTTCCTCCTGCTGTCCTGCGTCTTTGCCGCCAACCCGGCTCGTGCCTGGGCACCGTTCGCGCGCATCGCCGAGTCCATGCCATTGGCATGGCAGCCTGCATGGCAGCCTGATCTGCCGCTGCTCCAGCAGCTGGCGTGGGTGGGCATCGCTGCCGGAGCGGTCCTCGCCATCGTGGGGGCCGTCGCAAGACTCCGCGCTGGTCACGGCCGGGATGCCGCGCTTGACCTCGCTGAACACGCCTTGGTCGCGTTCATGGCCAGCACGGTCGATCCGCTGTGCGCAGTAGGTTGCTTCTTCCTGGGCGTGCACGCCTTCCGGCACACCCGTCGACTGGCCTGCAGCTCGACCATCATCGATGCTCCCGGACAGCCGCATCATGCACACGACCCCATCGCTGCGCGGCTCGTCCGCGTGCACCTGCTGAGCTTGCCCCTGATGGTCCCCACCGCGGCCTCGCTTGCGTTGCTCTGCTGGTGGCTGGGCGGCTTTGATGTCGAGTCACTCGCGTTCGCGAGCATCGCGTTCTACATCATCACGACGCTGCCGCATCACCTGCTTGGTCTACGGCTCGCCCGTCCGGATCTGCCGCCGGCCGCTGCGTGAGTCCTGGCTGGGCTCCCGGGAATCACCGTCCTTCAGTGCATCTGGCCGTCGTCGCGCGCATCCGGCCGGTAGGTCCGTAGATCGCGCCGCAGGCGCGCGTAGTCGCGCAGGCCGCCGACGGTGAACCACGCCATCACGACCGTGCTTGCCGCCAGGATGAACCAGCTCCAGATGCCCCAGTACCACGACCACTGCGCATCGCTCACGGGCTCGCCCTCAGCCTTGCGCCAGAGGAGCCACGGCGTCGCCGCGCAGAAGAGCGCGGTGAAAGCCAGCGGCCACGCGAGCGTGAGCACCGCGACGAACCGGTCCCAGCCCTTGTACTGCCGGTCGAAACCGAGCTTCTCGAGGAGCGTGGCGGGCGCGGCATCGGCCTCGGCCCCGCCCTCGATGCGCCAGCGACCGCGGTGCAGCATGCGATCGAGGTCGAACCATCCGTCCGGGGCGAGCGAACCCTCGGGCGAGTGGCTCCGCGCGGTACGACCGAGCAGGCTGCCGACCACATAGGCCGCGCACGACACCATCATCGCGGCGAAGCTCAGCTCCATGCCCGTGAAGTGCGCGCGTAGCCAGGTGGCGACCGCTGACCACCATGCCAGCAGCGTGCCTGACTCGCCCGATCCCCAGCGCCGCAGCGTGCCATCGAGCGTGTTGAGCGCGACCACGCCGACCAGGCACACAACCATGCCGGAGACCATCGCGCTCCAGGCGCCGATCGCGTTGCCCCAGCGGGTGTAGAGCCCACCGATGATCACGGCTCCGCCGCCGGCGACGAAGATGCTCCCGGTGAGTGCGCCGTACATGGCGACATACTCCTTCGGCTGCCAGTGCCAGCTGAAGACGAAGGCGAAGATGGCGACAGCAAGAACCGCGCCCTTGAGGAGCAGCAGTTGCCCGCGCGGCGACATCGGCGTGCGCCGGAAGGGCAGCACGATGTCCTGCACTGCGATGCTCGCCCACGAGTGCATGTAGGCGCTGTCGGTGCTGATCGCAGCGCCAAGCATCGCTGCGACCACCAGGCCGAGCAGCCCCGTCGGCAGCATCACGCCGAGCGCCAGCGGCACGCGCATCTCGGCCTGCAGCGCCTCGGTCGGCTGCGCAGCGATCTGCGCCTGCAGCGGAGCGGCGGCCTCGGCCCAGTCCGGGTGCGTGAGGAACGCACGCACCGCCAGCGGGATCAGCACCGTCACGAGCATCAGCGTGCGGTAGCGCCAGCCATTGAGCAGCTGTCCCATGCGTGCCTCGTGCGCATCGCGCGCGGCACTGTTGTAGCCCTGGTCTCCCTGCCATGCGCGACACGCATAGAAGAGCGTGAACGCGCTGATGAGCCAGTAGACGACGTTGAAGTTGCCCTCGTCCTCGAGCCCGAGCGGATTCACCATGCTCTTGCCCGCCGGCAGCATGGCCATCGTCTCCTCGAGCTTGAGCCAGGGGAACTTGAGCAGCACCCAGTAGCAGACCGTGACGAAGGTGCAGAAGCAGAAGACGCCCTGGAAGAAGTCCGTCACGAGCACCGCAAGCATGCCGCCGGCGAAGACCATGAAGACCGCGAACGCCAGCAGCGCCCCCATGACCGCGGGAAAGGTCTCGACTGCCATGCCCGCGACCGTGAACTCCGGCGGCAGGCCGAGCATGGCGATGAAAAATCGCGCCGTGACGCCGGGGAAGATCGCGTAGTTGAGGATGCCGCTCACGAAGGCGACCACGCCGCTGAAGACTCGGAAACGCTTCGAATAGCGCATCTCGAAGAACTGCGCGAGGGTCATCGCGCGCGTTTCGCGGAACCGGTAGATGACCCAGCCGGTGATCGCCAGCAGGATCAGCGACGGGCCTTCGAGATAGCCCCACCAGTACTGCGTGAAGCCCACGTCGTACCCGAGCTGGAAGTACCAGACCAGCGTGATGACGCCGACCTGCGCCATGTTGTAGGAGACGGTGAGCAGGTAGCGGCCAGCGAGCCGATTCGCGCTGAGGAATCCGCTGACGCTGCGCGCATGCTCGCGCATGCTCCAGGCCGAGAGCGCCAGCGCCGCGACGAACCCGATGACGATGAGCCAGTCGACGGTCGCGAGCGTCATGCAGCCATGCTAACGACGCCCCGCCCGCCGGATCCGCAGCGATGCGATCTCGAAGGCACGCATGCCGAGCCACCAACCATCGCGGTCCGTACATGGGGTGAGCCGTGAACGCGCGATCGGTGCCTCGAAGAAGTCGCAGCGCACCACGCCGTCATGCGGCATCGACGGCGACACCAGCACCTGGCGCGGGGCGCCCGAGTGATCGACCACCCGCACCACGACATCACCGCTTCCATCGGACGCGGGCTTCATCGCGCTCACCTCAAGCAAGCCGTCGCCGAACGCGAGGATCCCGATCGGGTGCATGCCTGCGGTCGCGGCGCCGGCGCGACCCGTCGCCACCGAGATGGGCGGATTGTTGAACCACTCGGCCTGCACGGAAACGGAGGATGCATCCTGCCCGACCGGCAGGATCGCGTACTCGAACTCGTGCACGCCGCGGTCGCAGGTGGGATCGGGGAAGTTGGGGCTCTTCACGAGCGTCAGGCCCATCGCGCCAAGCTTGCCGCTCTTGCCGAAGATGCCATCATCGAGGATCGCCACGCCGTCCTGCCCATCGTGGATGAGCATCCAGTCATGGCCGGGCACCTCGAACTGGGCTGCCTGCCAGCCCGTGTTGTCGTGCGCATCGCGGTCGATCCAGCCGAACTGCGTTCCGAAGCGCACCGTTCGGCTGCGGAGCGCCGTGGGGAAGAGCGCCCGCAGCACCGTGCGCTCCTCGCGCCAGTCGAGCCGTGTGTGGATGCGCAGGAACGACTCGCCCGGCTTCAGGCTGCAGGTCTGCACGATGCGGCTCGCATGGCCGAGCGCGCGCTCGATGCGCAGCATCGGCACGCCGCCGCGAACCATCGGCGTGATCGACGGGCGCCCGGTGATCGGGATCGGCTTCTCGACATGCTCGCGATCGGTGTCCCACGCTTCCCATCGGCGCGGGCGATCCTCGTAGAGCGCGAGCTCGTTGAGCCCCTGCCCTTCGCGAGCGGTGCAGGAGATGCCGTCGCGCTCGATCCAGCTCACACGACCTTGGGCATCGAATTCCGCGACATCGTGACCGAGCGTGAGCGTGGTGCGCGTGGCCTTGGCGCGAGCGGGCTTCGGCCGGCGCACCGTTGCCACGCCGCACTCTGGAATCTCCTGCACGCGCGGCTCCGCCGAGCCGGCGTCGCCGGAAGGTTCGAGCTCGATTGCGGTGCTCGACGGGTTGAAGACGATCTCGCCTGCAGCCGGAACGCGCGCACGGATGCGCGCGAGCCCGTCGTCGCGCAAGGCTTCGAGACGCTTCAGCGCGCCCCCCATGGCGATGCGCGCGTCGTCGTACACGGCCTTGATGCTCGAACCCGGCAGGATGTCATGGAACTGGTGCAGCAGCACGGTCTTCCAGAGCCCGTCGAGCTCAGCGAGCAGTGCGCGCTCCTCTGCCCGTGGCATCGGCGCGATCACGGCAAGCATCTCGATCTGGCGCAGCAAGCGCTCGCCGCGGCGGTTCGCCTGCTTGATCCAGCGCTGGCTGGTGTAGGTGCCTCGATGGGCCTCGAGATAGAGCTCGCCGTCCCACACGGGGATCGGCTCACCGCGGCGCTCGCTGGCGCGCGCCTGGCGATGCAGCTCGCCGCACAGGTCCCCTGCCTTCATCGGCTCGCAGGCTGGAAGCCCCTGCGATCGCCGCGCATTCGCTGCACGCTCGATCTGCGACGGATCGGGCCCGCCGCCGCCATCCCCCCAGCCGTACGGCTGCAGGTAGGCGCGCACGCGCCCACGATCCTGGCGCTCGATGTTGCGCGCACCCGCCACGAGATCATTCGGGAGGAACTCGCTGTTGTAGTTGTGCCCCGGGGTGAAGTGACTCAGCACATCGGTGCCGTCGAGCCCGCGCCATCGGAACGTCACGTGCGGGAAGCGGTTGGTGCCGCTCCAGATCATCTTGTTGGTGATGAAGGTGTCCAGGCCCGCAAGCGCGATGATCTGCGGCAGGCATGCGGGGAAGCCGAAGGTGTCGGGCAGGTAGAGGAACCGCTGCGGCGCAGCGGCCCCGAACTGCTCGCGCCACCAGCCCGTGCCATGCACGATCTGGCGGATGAAGCTTTCGCCGCTCGGGCAGGTCCCGTCGGGCTCGATCCACATGGCGCCGTTGGGCTCCCAGCGTCCCGCCTTCACGGCCTTGCGGACTTGTTCAAACAGCGCAGGGCTCTCCTCCTGCACCATGCGGTACTGCGCCGCCTGGCTGCACAGGAAGGTGAAGCCCGGGAAGCGCTCGAGCGACCGAAGCGCCGTCGCGAAGGTGCGCACGCACTTGCGCCGCGTCTCGTCGATCCTCCAGAGCCAGGCCGTGTCGATGTGTGCATGGCCGATCGGCACGCACGCGGTCGCGTGCAGTGGATCGGCAGAACCCTTCAGCAGCGCCGCAAGCGCCGGTGCCTGGGCCAGCACCGCCGATCGTGAGATCGTCGCTGCGGGGATCGCACGCACGATGGCACCCAGGCCGCGACGCAGGTCGTTGGTGCGCGGGTCCTCTGCGCTCCCGTGCCACAGGCAGCGGCGCAGGAGATCGAATCGCTCGACGAACTGCCAGACCGCTTCATCGAGCACGACCAGTTCGGCGCACTCGAGCCGCCCGGGCTTGCGCTCGCGCCATCGCGCGCGGACCTCGGGCTGGTCCCACCAGAAGGTCGTGGCCCCCAGCGGAAGATTGCACGCGGCTTCGATCCACAGGTCGACGCGCTGTCCCGCACGGCCGCGCGTACGGTCATTCCACACGAGCGGAGCGATCGGCGCCGTGTCGTGATAAGGATCGAGGCCCGCATGCGGCACTCCATCGATCCAGACACAGGCCTCGGTGCCGCTGGAGAAGCGCAGGAGCACGCGCTCACCAGCGAACTCTCGCGGCATCGTGCCTTGGACGCGGAACCATGCAGTCGACCAGATCGGACCCCACCGGTAGCCCGGAGCGACCTTGGTCCGCTTCGCGCGCTGCGCAACCGTGGGTGCAACGCGCTCGGCACAGTGCGCAACCTCGACGCCCAGCGGCACGCGTTGCGGCATGGCGAGCGGTCGGAGGAGATCGTTGCAGAACTCCTCGAAGCGGATGGCATCCATCTGGTGGTCGGGCAGCACGGAGGCAGCGTACGGCCCAAGCGAGGACGACACAGGGCAGCACCCTGCCGAACGAGCCGGTGCATCTCAAACACAGGTGACGCCCCATGCATCGCAGCGCAGCGCGCCGGACATGGGTTCATGTCGGTTCAGCGTGATTATTCGTCGGCCAAGCATGGCCGAAGTCCCACAGCACTCCTTGCATGTGGTCCATGGAGACCTACACTCCTGGCGTGCGCTTCCTGACCGTCCATCTGCTCGCGATGTGGATCGCGATGTGCTGCTGCCAGTGGCGCGCGGTCGCGTCGAGCCTTGGCATGAAGACCGTGCCGTCGTGCTGCGATGCCGTCGAACCCGTGAGCGACTGCTGCAGCGATCGCACCGGCAGCCAGGAAACCATTCCCGATGCGCCCGACGAGGGCGGCTCCTGCGCGGGCTGCTGCAACAAGGGCCCGGTACCGCCATCTGGGGATCTTCCGGACTCGCTCTTCGACCTCCATCTCGATCACCTCGGCACGCTGCTCCTGCAGGCGCCGAGCATCGACCTGCCTTCGGTCGACCCTTCGATCGAGCGGGGCAGCGTGTGGCATCCGCCACCGGGGCGATTCCGACCCTTCATCTGCATCCTGACCGTGTGATGGTGGCCTGATCGTGGCCGCTCCCCTGCCGGGGGCGCGGCACTGTCTCGCACCTCCAAACGAAGGATCACCATGCCCAAGCACCCGCTCCGGGCTGCCAAAGCACCCGCCGTCCTCGTCACGGCGGCACTGCTGGCCGCAGCCTGCACCGCGACCGACCATCACGACGCCTCGCGCAACTCGCTTGCGAGCGATCTCGAACGCGCAGCGCTCGATCGCAGCACGACTCCGCTCCCCGCTCCGGCCGGCGCACCGCCAACTGACCGTCCTTTGACGGCCGATGCGGCGGTCAGGACCGCGTTGTCGCGCAACCCATCGTTTCGCGCCAATGTGCTGATGGCCCACGAGGCTGCCCTGGTGGTCGATGTCGTGGCGCTCGGCCCCACGCCGATGGTGATGCTGGAGATCGGAGCCCCGATCACGGACGCGGCCACCGTACCGGTCCTCGCGCTGCTGACCACATCGCTGACCGATCTCATCACGCGCAATGACCGCATGGAGGCTGCAAGCCTTCGTGCCCAGGCCGCACACCTTGCAGCGATCGATGCAGCCTCGACGCTCGCCGCAACCGTGCGCGAGCGTCACGCCATGGCATGGCAAGCGCAGGAGTCACTGCGCCTGGCCCACCTCCGCTTGTCACTTGCACAGACGGAGGCCGACCGTGAGTCGACGCTGGCAGCCAAGGGGCTTGCCTCCGCCCGCCGCGATCAGGCTGGTTCGGCGTTGCTCGCCACGACGCAGGCTCAGCTCGAACAGGCCCGCGCCGTCCACATCACCAGCCTCCGAGCGCTCGCGATCGCCATGGGCTGCGGGCTCGACCGGACCGACTGGACGCTTGAGCGGCCGGCCTTGCCCGCGCTGCCTGAGCGCGAACTGCTGTCGAGCAGCCTCGAGACACCCGCTGCACGCATGGCCATCGCCCTTGCGGCGGCCACGCGCATCGAGGCCGGTCTCATCCGGTCCGGCCTCGCGCAGAACGCGAACATCGGCACCGGCTACATGCAGGATGAAGAAGACATGCGGGCGATCCCCATCGTGCTGCAGTTCGCCCTGCCCATCGGTGGCGAGGGCGCGACGCGCGACGAGCGAGCCTCACTGCTCGAGGAGGCGGCCGGGCTTCGCGCCCAAGCTGCGCTGCAGGGAGCGCACGTGCGGCTCGCCGACGCGATCGATCGCGAGGCATTGATGCGTGCTGCCGCCGACGCACTCGAGCGCACCACGCTCGCCGCAGCGCGTGCCCAGCAGGACAGAGCGCGTGCCCTCGCCCAGCGAGGTGCCGTCACGGCGAAGGAGCGCGACCAGTTGCACCTGGCCTGCCTCGGCGCCGAGTCCGAGGCCGTGATGGCCCACGCCTCGGCCTGCGTCGCCGCTGCGCAGCGCGTGGCCGCAAGCGCCGGCATCGATCTGGCTCGCCAGGACGACCAACCACGGAGTGCATCACGATGAGCCGGCAGAACGCCCCAACCACCATGATTCCACCGCCCAATCGACGCGCAACGCGACTCTTCGCCTTCGGCGTCTGGGGCGGCGCGATCGCCGGTGCCTTCGCGCTCGTCGTGTTCTGGCTCGGCCGGCCACAGCCCGTCGCCATCACGCGAGCCGTGGCACGCGAGCTCGGCTCGTCCTTCGCCGGCAGCATCGTGCAGGCGCCAGGCTGGATCGAGGCTCGCCCCTACGCCACGCTCGTTCCCGGCCTCGTCGATGGCACGGTCACCTCCGTCAAGGCCATCGAGGGTGATGCCGTGAAGGCCGGACAGGTGCTCGCCACCATCGATGCGCGCCCGTTCGAAAAGGCCGAGCAGCAGGCGGCAGGTGCCTACGCGATGGCTCGCGCCGATTCGGCGCAGGCGCGGTTGCAACACACGCTCGCCCAAGCGCGATTCAGCGTCGGCGAGGCCGCGCAGGTCGACATCGACCTGGCAACGGCGCAACTCGCGCGCGCCGAGGGCGCCGAACTCATGGCGCGAGGCGTGTGGGAGCGCGCGGCGCTCGATGTCGAGCGCTGCAGCGTGGTCGCACCGATCGACGGCGTGATCTTCGAACGGCGCGTGGAGCCGGGCGAGCGCATCGGCGGCGACATGGAGAACGAGGGTGCCATGTTCGCGCTCTTCGATCCTGCCAAGGTCCAGGTGCGCTGCGACGTGCCGCTCGCGGATGCCGGCAGCGTGCTGCCGGGCCAGCTCGCCGAGGTCACGGTCGATGCCTTCAAGGGACGGACCTTCCACGGCACGGTGCTCGTGGGTGGTTTCAGGGCCGACATCGCGAAGAACACGCTGCAGGTCAAGATCGGCCTCGATGATGCCGACGGACTCCTGCGCCCGGACACCCTCACCCGCGTACGCATCATGGTGCCCGGATCGAGCGCCGCGGGTGCCGCACGCACGCAGGTCGTGGTCCCAGCGGATTGCGTCGTGCGCGATGGCTCACGCGCCACCGTCCTGGTGATGGATGGCGGCAGGCTGCGCCGCGTCGACCTTGGCGAAGCGGTCGACACCGGCGACGGATGGCTCGTCGCCGCCGAGGGCATCCGGCCGGGTGAGGTGCTCGTGCATCCCTCGCACGCCTCGCTGCCTGATGGCACGCGCATCACGCCCAAGGAAGAAGCACCATGAGCCTCATCGACTGTCGATCGCTCTGCAAGGACTATCAGCGCGGCGGCGAGGTCGTGCATGTGCTGGATCACCTTGATCTCTCGATCGAGCGTGGTTCCTACACCGCGCTGATGGGTCCCAGCGGCAGCGGCAAGACCACGCTGCTCAACCTGCTTGCCGGCATCGACCGCGCCAGTTCCGGCAAGCTGCTCGTGGATGGCACCGACCTCGCGCAGCTCGATCGAAACCAATTGGCAGGCTGGCGGTCGCGACATGTCGGCTATGTGTTCCAGCTCTACAACCTCGTTCCCGTGCTGTCGGCGTACGAGAATGTGGAGTTGCCGCTGCTGCTGCACGATCTCACCGCCGCCGAGCGGCATCGACGGGTGGTCGAGGCGCTCGAATCGGTGGACCTCGCGGATCGCCATGCCCACCTTCCGCGACAGCTCTCCGGTGGCCAGGAACAGCGCGTGGCCATCGCACGCGCGCTCGTCACGCAGCCCGCACTGCTGCTGGCCGACGAACCCACGGGCGATCTTGACCGCACCAACGCCGATGCCGTCATGGACCTGTTCGGCAGGCTTCACGCCCAACGGGGCCAGACCATCGTGATGGTCACGCATGATGACTCGATCGCCTCCCGGGCCGAGCGCACCGTGCGGCTGGAGAAGGGACGGCTCGCCACCATGGAGGCTGCACGATGAGCGCACTCCTGAGCAGGATCCGCTACGCGCTCCGCAGCGCTCGAAGGCAGGGCTTGCGTACCGTGGCCTTGGTCGCAGGCGTCGGCCTGACGACAGCCCTCGCTGCAGCCATTGCATGCATCGACCTGGGCGTGCGCGATGCCACGACCAGGCGCGCCGATGAAACCCGGCTGATCGTCTATCGCGAAAACCGCTTCTGCCCTTTCGCCAGCGCACTGCCCCAGCGCTACGACCGGCAGATCGCGGAACTGCCCGGTGTCGCTGCCGTCGTGCCGGTGAAGATCATCGTCTCGAACTGCCGAGCCTCGTTGGATGTGGTGACCTTCCGCGGGGTACCCGAGGATGACCTGCGCGCGATGGCTCCGCAGCTGTCCGCCGGCTCGCTCGATGCGTGGGCGAGCCATGGCAATGGTGCACTGGTCGGGCGGGAACTTGCAGCTCGCCGAGGGCTGAAGGTGGGCTCTTCCCTCACGGCTGCCGGCATCGATGTCGTGATTGATGGCATCCTCGAGAGCGATGACCCGCAGTGGCGCAACAGTGCGCTCACGCACCTGGCCTACCTCCAGGAGCGGGCCGCTCGTGGGGGAACTGGCGGCATCGTGACGCAGTTCGATGTGACCGTCAGCGACCCGGCACGGCTCGAGGAGGTCGCTCGGACCATCGATGATCGCTTCAGGGCCGACGAATCCCCCACGGCGACGCGGCCACAGACGGCATTTGTCGCACGCGCGGCGAGCGATGTGGTGGCGCTTGCCGGCTTCAGTTCGATCATCGGGATCGGTGCGGTGCTTGCGGCCTTTGGCCTGCTCGCCACGACCATGGTCAATGTCACGAGGCATCGATCGCGCGAATTCGCGGTGCTGCGCACGCTCGGCTTCACCGATGGCGGCATCAGCGCAATCGTGCTCGCTGAGGGCGCGCTGGTCGGCGGACTCGGGGGTCTCGTGGGCGCAGGCGTCGCCTGGTTTGGCCTCGCGCGAGCCGGGCTGGCCTTCACCATGGAAGGCGTCTCGATCACGCCGCGGCTGGATCCTGCCATCTTCATCGTTGCCGCGGCGGTGGCGCTCGCGGCAGGATTGCTGGCCACGGCCGTTCCGGCATGGTCGGCTTCGCGCGCGCGGCTGGTCGATCTCCTGCGAGGCGCATCATGACGATGCTCCCGCTGGAGTACTCACTGCGGGGGCTCACGCGCGGTCGCGGCCGGACGCTGCTGGCGCTGGCCGGATCGCTCGTCGCAGGTGCGCTCATCGCCACGGCATCGGCCTTCCTCGGCGGCATGGAAGCAGCCCTTGGATCGACGGCGTCACCTTCGCGCGTGATCGTCATGGGTGCAGGGAGCGAGGAATCGCTCGAGCGCAGCGAGATCGGTGCACGGGTTCCCGGCATCCTGTCCGCAAGCGTGCAGGGCATCCGTCGGACGGCTGGCATGGAGCATGTGAGTGCCGAGACCCATGTTGCCCTGCCCATCATGGTGGAGGGCGCCGAGGCTGCAAGCGACAACGGACTCGTGCGTGGCATTGGTCCTGCCGCGCTGCTGGTCCACCCCGTCGTTCGACTCACCGGTGGACGATGGCCTGAACGCGGGGCAAGCGAGATCATCGCCGGCGCGAGCGCCCTGCGCCGGCTTGGCATCGATCCATCCACCGCACTCGGCAGCCGCATCGTCCTGGCCGGCGCTCCGCTCACGATCGTGGGCACCATGCAGGCGCCGGGGTCGACCGTCGACGGCGAGTGGTGGATGCCGCTCGAGGACATCACGACCCTGATGCGGCGCGAGACGATCTCGTGCGTGATCGTGGACCTCGACCGAGCGACGATCGGCGATGTGCAGGCCTTCACGCTCTCACGGCTCGATCTTGAGCTCGCCGTCCTTGCCGAACGCGACTACTACGCGTCGCTGCTCGCGTTCTTCGCACCCGTGCGTGTGCTCGTAGCGGTCGTGGCCACGCTCATGGCGCTCGCTGCGGCGCTCGGCGGCGCGAGCGCGCTGGCTGCTGCCTTCAGCGACCGCGTGCGCGAGAACGCCGTGCTGGAAACGCTTGGGTATCCACGCCATGCGGTCATCCTCGATGTCCTGCTGCAGTGCGCGATCGTCGCGGTCAGCGGTGCCGCTGCCGGTGGCCTGCTGGCGCGCTGGCTCTTCGGCGGCATGCTTGTCGAATTCAGCATGGGCACGTTCGTGTTGCAATTCGACGCCCGTGCCACGCTCCTGGCCGTCGTGACGGGTTTCATCGTCGCGATCATCGCGGCCTTCCTCAGCACATGGCGCTGGATCGGGCTGCCGACGCCGGAGGCGCTCCGGACGACATGACTCACGGCTCGAGAGCCACACCGAAGGATCCAACCATGCATCGACTCAACACCCTCATCCTCGCCTCATCCGTGATCCTTGTCGCTTGCGGCGGCAAGGGCGATGACCATGATCACAGCCACACGCGTCAGGATCGGGGCGCACCCACGGCACCTGCGGCTCCCGAGGGCACGTTCCCTGCGACGCTCTTCGCCACTGCCCCGACAGGTGAGCCGGTCGGCGTGGGGGCCATGAAGCAAGCGGCTAAGCAGGGTGACCGCGTGATCGTGGTCGGCCGGATCGGCGGCAGCAAGGATCCCTTTCTCGCTGACCGGGCCATGGTCACGATCGTCGATCCGAGCGTGAAGCCCTGCGGCGAAGCCGAGCCGGAAAATGACCACTGCGCGACCCCATGGGATTTCTGCTGCGAGCCGCGCGAGAACCTGCGCAAGATGTCGATTGCGGTGGTCGTGAACGGTGCGGACGCAGCGCCCATTGCCCACACGCTGCTTGGCCAAGGGGGGCTCAAGCCCGGCGCACGCGTGGTGGTCGAGGGCACCGTCGCGACAGTCGGCCCGGATGGCGCCGCGATGATCGCGGCCGAGCGCATCGTGGCCAAGTGAGCAGGCCCGGTCACCATGAACGCTGAACGCCGTGCCATCCGATGGACATGGTGTGCCATTGCGTCGACCCATCGCATCGAGCGCCGCTAGAGTGCGGCAGCATGCTGATCGGACTCGATGTCGGCACCAGCTCGATGAAGGCACTGCTCGTGGCGCCGGATGGTGCCGTCGTCGCCTCGGCCACGCGCGAATACGCCTTCGAGACGCCGCGTGCAGGATGGGCACAGACCGATCCACGGATCTGGCGTCGCGCGGCAATCGAGGTGTTGCGCGAGCTCGCGGGGCATCCGCGCGCGGCGGGCGTGCAGGCGATCGGTCTCACCGGGCAGATGCACGGCCTGTGCCTTGTCGGGGACGATGGCGAGCCCCTCGCACCGGCCATCATGTGGAACGACCAGCGCAGCGCACCGCAGTGCGAACGGCTCGAGCGCTCGATCGGCACCGCGGAACTCATCGCGCGCACAGGCAACCGCCTGCTCCCGGGCTTCACGGCTCCCAAATGGGCTTGGGTCATGGAGCACGAGCCTTCGATCGCGCGAGCGGCACGCCATGTGCTCCTGCCGAAGGATGATGTCCGATTCGCACTCACGGGCACCGCCGCCACCGACATGAGCGACGCAAGCGGCATGCTCCTGCTCGACTGTGCGAATCGACGCTGGAGCGAATCCATGTGCCGCGATCTCAAGCTGCCCATGGATCGACTCGGCACGCTGCACGAATCGCACGAGGTATGCGCACCGCTGGGTGCGTCGGCGGCAGCGGCCACCGGGCTTCCCGCCGGCCTGCCGATCGTGGCTGGTGCCGGCGATCAGGCTGCACAGGCCCTTGGCACGGGCATCATCGATGATGGCCAGGTGAGCTGCACGATCGGCACGAGCGGCGTGGTCTTCGCCGCGGGCGATCGTTGGCGCGCAAGCCCCGATGGAAACCTCCATGCGTTCTGCCACGCGATGCCCGGTCGCTGGCACCTGATGGGCGTGATGCTCAGTGCAGGTGGGAGCCTGCAGTGGGCCAGGCGCACCCTGACGCCGGATCTTGCCGAGGCTGCGCTGAGCGCCGGCGTCGATGCCTATCCACTCATGATCGAGCTCGCTGCGGCTGCACCGGCTGGCTGCGACGGCTTGATCTTCCTGCCCTACCTGACCGGCGAGCGCTCACCCCACGCCGATCCCCACGCGCGCGGGGCGTTCCTCGGGCTCACGCCGGCGCACACGCGCGCGCACCTGATCCGGGCGGTCCTCGAGGGCATCACCATGGGTCTCGTCGATGGCCTGGATGCCATGCGTGCGATCGGGCTCACGCCGCGTTCGATCCGACTCTCGGGAGGCGGCGCTCGCAGTGCGTGGTGGCGACAGCTCCTGACCGATGCCTTCGCGGTGCGCACGAGCACCGTGCAGGTCACCGACGGCGGCGCCTACGGTGCTGCGCTGCTCGCCGGCATTGGCACCGGGTGCTGGCAGGATGCCGCGCACGCCACGCGGCACCTTCGCGAACAGGACGAGTGCACGCCTACGGGCGAGCCCGTCGCCATCGAGCGCTTCCGCACGGCCTATCGTTCTGTCCGCCCCTGGTTCAACGAGGCCAACCGATGATCTGGTCGCTGCTCCTGATGTCGCTCAGCATGCTTGCCGTCGCGTGGCTCGCGTGGAAGCTCGTGCAACGGCAGGAGCGCGGCGACGATCAACTTGAATCGCTGCTGAAGAAGGATGATGACCGTGCCGAGCGAGGGCTTCGCCGGGCTGCGGGGCTTCCGGACGAATCGCCAACGGGTCCCTCAAGCGACCGTGGGCAGGAGTGAGTCCCCACGACCGGCGCTGGATGGTCGCGCCACCGCCGGATCCGTGCGATCGGGCGCTGTGCTGGGGCAATGATCAGCGCCGCCAGGCGTTCTTGCGGCGCGTTTCGTTGACTGCAGTCTGCAGGCTCTTCCCGGGGCACGCGGTCCGGGCGCCGGACCATTCGCGGTGGGTCAGCACGCGCCCCGACAGCACATTGTGCCGGACCTGCAAGGTGCTGACATGTGCCCGCAGTCCATCGAGCTGGCGCGACGATGGCTTCTGGATGTCGAAGTTGCCCATCACCAGGATGCCGATGTTCTGTTCGTTGCGCTTGGAGACATGCGCGCCCTGCCAGCGCATGTTGCGTCCCTCCCAGACGCGGCCTTCGCGGTCGATGATGTAGTGGTAGCCGATGTCACTGAATCCCCGGCCGCGGTGGCCGCAACGGATCCACTCGATGCGCGCGGCCGAGGCATCCATGCTGGTCTCCGTCATCGGCGAATCGAGTCCATCGTGATGGATCGTGATCCACTTGATGGGCACGATCATCTTGTTGAGATCCTTGGTGTCAGGCGTGCCGCGGGCCCAACGGGCGCGGGGGATGACGCCATCGATGGCCTTGGCATTCTTGTCAGGAGCGACGTTGGTCGAGGT
>Ga0194116_10002922_pt1 | contig 21268 bp, 17 predicted proteins | sample TA2MahsurfametaG_4_FD_148617 | JGI IMG/M metagenome (GOLD analysis project Ga0194116, IMG submission 148617) | Freshwater microbial communities from Lake Tanganyika, Tanzania - TA2015008 Mahale S9 surface | ecosystem: Environmental > Aquatic > Freshwater > Lake | place: Tanzania: Lake...
CCCAACCCCCACCCCCCTATCCCCAATCCCCAATCCCCAATCCCCAATAAAAATTCTATTTTATTTGCTTTTTCCCATAAAATTAGAATTTTATTTTCTAATTTCTTTTAAAACATAAAATAAAAATTATAATAAAGATGTCTTTTCAGAATAAAGAAAATCAATTAGAAAATACAAGAAATTCAATTAAGACAGCAGTTTCACCAAATAAAGAAAAAGATTTTGAGCCTGAAGAAGATTATGAATCATTAAAATTAAGAATGAAAAGAAAAGTCTCAGAATTTTTTAGAATTCATAAAAACTTAACTTGGGAAAAATTTAATGATTTTATGGATTATATTGATCTATCTCAAATTTTCAGTCCTGATGATTTCGAAGTAATTTGGAAAACTTTTAAAATTATATCAGATGAGCGAGAGACTATTGAACTTGAAGAAGCAATTAAAGGAGTAAATGAACTATTAAGTTATTTCTACTCTGATTCTAATGAAAGTAAAGCAGAAACTAATGACGATAATAACAACTCAAATTCCAAAGATATTGCAGAAACTCCATTAGAAAATAAAAAAGTGGAAAAATACGTTTTACAATCTAATTATGAAATTAAAATTGAAAATATTAATGATGATCAAAAGAATAATGTTAATCAAGATTTAAAAAAACCTAGTAGCGAGAAAAGTATAATAAGTAATTCAAATGAATTTGCTACTAATAATAAAAACACGAGCAATAAAAACTTAAATTTAAATTATGAAAAATTAGAAATAAATCGTAGTCGTCAAAATTCTGTTAATTTTACGGGAAATAATCAAATATACAATAATCCAAATTCCAACAATAATAGTGCTATTAGATCTAATATTAGGCCAACACATCAAAGAAATATAACCAAAATCTTTCGAGAAATTGATATTGAAACTTTAAAACAATTAAGAAGAGTATTTTCTTTATTAGATATAAGAAATAAAGAAGTTTTATATATAAGAGAATTACAAGATATATTAAAATACAAATTTATAAATTTAACTTTTGAACAAATAATTGATTTTATAATGAATTTATCTTATGATTCAGATTCTAGTAAATTTAATAATCTTGAAAGTATTAGAAAACAAGGGAAAATAAATATAAACTTTCAATTGTATTCGAGAGCTTATTCTGCAATAGAACAAAAAATTCTTAACGAAAATTTTGAGGACTTCCAGGAAACATTAAATGAATCATATGAAGTTAAAGAAACATTTGCAGAAGTTTATGATAATATAAATCAGCTTGACTTTGAATCAAAGGATTATATTTCAGTTTTAGCAGATATTTTTATTTCTTTGAGGCAAAGATACGAATTAGATTCAAGTGATGTATCTGCAAATTTTTCTTCTTTATTAAATTTAACTAATAATAAAATAAAAAATGCAAACAGCAGCCAAACTAATTTAGAAATCAATGAATTTCTTAAAACTATTTTAACAACAATCGAAAACATAAAAAGCCAAGTATACGAATACTTTAAGAACTTCAAAGATAAATACAATGACGTGGAAATATTCTTGAAAGATTTGAATAAGAACAATTTACAAGCTTGCAATAAAATTTCACTTTTAAAGTTAATTTCAGAAAACTACGAAAGGAATATTAAAAGTTTAGAAGAACACTATAGACAGTTATTCGAAAAATACAATACTACCCAGCCTATTGAAGTAAATGATGAGTTGGAAATGCTTATGGATGAAAATGCTATTTTAAAAGATCAATTGGAAAGCAAATATGATTCTATTGAATCACTTAAAAATGAAGTAAGAGAAAAAGATGAAAATATTTTTAATATTAAAATGGATCTGGAAAAAATGAAAAAAATAAATAGCGATATTGAAAATAATTCAAATCTTTATAAAAGAAAATATGAAGAAATGCAAAATGATTATGAAAAATTAAGGAATGAAATTTATGAAAAAATTCTTAAAGAAGAAGAAAGTTCGATTTCTAAAAGTAGCTTAACTTCGCAGAAAAATGAAAGAAATGCTTCAAAAGACTTTGAGAATAAAAAAAATGATTTAATACAGCAAAGAGTTTTCTTAAAAGAAAAGTTTTTAAAGGAAGAAACTGAAAATGCAAATAAAATTATGGAAATGAGCTACGAAAAATTAGTGATGTATTGCTTGGATATTGAAAAGACTAATGGTAAATTTAATTCTTTGTTTGCTGAAAAAGAAACAAAAATAAAAAATTTAGATCTTGAGATTGAGAATTTAAGTTATTTAAATCAAGAAAATATAAGAAAAATTTATATACTTTCCAGTGAAAATACAAGGTTAAATGCTAGACTAAATGATATTTTAAGAGAAAACGAAATGAATAAAGCCTTTAGGCCTAGCATCGCGCTTAATAATAGGATGAGCAGAATGTCTTATATAAGGGGAGTAAGTATAGCTCCAAATAACTCAAATTTTAACAATAATAATAACAATACTAATGTATTTGAAACAAATAAACAGAGTAAAAATAATAATTTCTTTGCGTTTAATAAAGATAAAATAAACAACATTCTTCAACAGCAGAATAGTGAGATTAGTTTAGAAAATAATTCGAATAAAATAAACAATAAGTATAGTTTCGGAAACAATCATAATGAAGACAATAATAAAAAAAATGAAAATAATGCAGATGTAAGTAGAAAGCTGCAATTTGAAAACTCAGAACAAAACGAATTTTTAACCATAAATAGTAAAACTAATAGCTCTTCCCAAGTTATAAAAGGAAAAAATTCGCTATTTGAGGTTTTTAAAGGTGAAAAAGAAGAAAATAACCAAGAAATTTATAAAAATGAAATAAGGCTATCTAATTTAGAAATGGATGATGAAGAAACACAACATAAAAAATATAAAGCTAATATAATCAATAGAGATTCAGAAATAAATGAAAATGAAATCGATAATTTAAATAATCAGTTAATCCAACAACAAAGGGAATTTATTAAATCAGCTTCAAATTTCCAAATAAAATACAACTCAGCTTTTGATACTCGAATAACTGAAAATAAATATGCACAAAATAGAAATTCCAATCATGATTGCAATCCATTTATAATTGATGCGAATGCTGGATTTACTTTTAGAAATAATGAAAAAGTAAGTTTTGATAATAAACAAAATATCCAAGAGCAAGAAATTAGCAAAAAAGAAAAAGATAATAATAATAATCTTTTAATAAATAACAATAGTAATTTAGAACAAATTAATTTTCCAAAAGCAGATATCAGCAAAAGCCATTATGATAATTATGATAATAATCTCACAAATAATCAAAATATATCTACAAATAACAATGATGAAAGCTCTCACTTTTTTAATAATACAAGAAGACCCACTGTTGTCTCAAATAATCAAGGAATTATAAATGAATTTTCAAGAATTTCAAGTTTCAATTTTGATAAAGATTTACCTAATAATGATTTCTGGGAAACAAATGATATAATAAATAATGCAGAAGAAACAATTAATTGTGGAGATGAAAGAAAATTTGTTTTAGATTTCTCCGGAAAAACAAAGATAGAAGAGGCTGAACAAGTAAATCAAATCGTTGATAATATTGATGAATTTCAAATCAACGATAATGTTGAAGATTCAAATGTTAACAATACCTTTCAAGCTCAATCATATAATCCTTTTGGCTCTGAATCCGAATTTAATAATAATGATTTAATTACTAAAAATTCATCGCACTTAAATTCAATTCTTTCTGCCAATTTACAAATTAATTCAAATAAAGATAAAATAAATTCAAATATAAAAGATTCTTACAATTCTAATATTCTTAATACCACTAAAACTTCAAGCCATAGCACAATAGACAACAATATAAGCATTCAATCAGATGATCGAAATTCTAAAAAATACAATCTTTTCGAAAACAAAAATTCCAAAAATAAAAAAGCCGAATTTTCTAAATTAAATACTATTAAGGATATATCAGAAAAAATTCCTGAAGAAGAAGATATTGAAGAAGAGCTTGAAAAAAAAGATCAAGTTGAGCCTATAGAAAAACACTCTATAGGAGGTATCACAAATACTACCTCAAAGCCGGGACATAATAGAAACGCCACTATGGACTTAGATAAAGAATTTACTCAACCGAGCCAATACATGAGTTATGATTTCCTCACATTGAGGATGAACGTTGCTATTATAAATATGTTAGATAAATATAATGAAGGTGTTTCTTCCTATGAAATGTTCAGTGAAAATATCCATTTTTTTGATGATCAGAAGAAAAAAACAAAGCGATATTTGTTTATTACCTGTATAAATATTTATTTTAATTTCTTAATTATTTTAATTTAAATAAAAATACTATTGATTTAGTCGCATTTTTTAATTAAATATAAAAAATTTCTCTGGTCAAATTTATTCATTTAGGTAATGCTATCTATATCTTAAGGCCATACGATATTACAGAAAAAGTAAGAATCAAGCTCAGCGAATTGGTCAAAATAACAATATCAAATAAGAATTGTAATCTAGTGGTCAGATGATAATTTGATTTAATTTTATTATAATGAAAAAAATATCAATAATTTCTTATAATTTTTTTAACATTAAATAAAAAATTTGATTTAGGTTTTTCATTTTAAAGATTCTGATGATATGATGCTTGAAATTTTAAGAAGAATGGAATTACTTTATTTTTTCAGAGACTTATATAAAATTAAATCTTTTGGGAAACTTCGTTTACGTTATTCTGATAATTTCAAAATAAGACAAGGTGGAATATTAAAGAGCATAGTTATCGACCAAAGTAATAATCTTTTCATTGCGCCTAATTTTGAAAATGCACAAAAATTAGGATATATAGAAAAACTATGTGGTGGATTCTTCCAAAGATTTAAAGAAAAATTGGTCGTTCTAACAAATATTGGGCTTATGTATTTTAATGATCCAAAAGATCCTCCTCGTAAATTAATTCCAATAATTGGAAGTAAAATAGATTTAGTTGAAGAAAAAAAATATAATAAACGTAATTGTTTTGAAATAAAAACACTTAATAACAAAATATATGTCTTTGCTGTAAAGACTAAAGATGATTTGATAGCATGGAGCAAAGAATTTGATTCTTTTAAAGAAAATTATAAAAAAACAATGAAAGGCGTAGATGAAAAGAAAAATGAAAATCTGCAGAAGAAACAAAGCCTAAATAACGATAAAAAGAGTACAAAATAAATTTTCGATGATTTTCTTCAATTTAATTCTTGGAATATTGATTTTAACTATTTGATATCCCAATAACAAAAGGTTCAGGAACTATCTTTATATATTTGTTTTTTTAATGGTTTAAAATTTAAAATTCTATTATTTATTATAAAGATTTACATATTTAATGTAAATATTTGTCTTATTATCATTTAAAAAAAATGACTGTAAGTATAATTAATTGTATAGCAAAATTTTGACATTCTAAACTTTTTTATTTTAAAATCATTTAATCTTTTTTTATTATAAAAACTCCATGATCTGTAGAAATCGCAAAATGGCTGTGACTCTGTTTAATATAGTAAGGGTATCCCATAGAAAAGAATTGCTTGGCTTTAAAATCTTCAGAAATATCTTTAATTTCATACATATTAAATCTTCTGGCAACATTATTATTTTCAAAAACATTAACATTTCCATCTAAATCAAGAAGAGATATACTCATGTTTTCTTCAGTATTATTTATTTCATCAATATTGTTCATTTCAATATCAAGTCTTCTTGAAGGAATATTTTCTAAAACATTCGTATACTTTTCCTTGTGAAAAATTTTGACGTTATCTATATCATTGATAGGTATATTATTATTTAAATTATTATTGTTTTCTATATTAATTATTCCTCTTGACAAATTATAAAAAACATCTATAGCAATTATTTCATCTCCTGGATTTTTGAAAGATTTTTCAACTGGGAAGTTTTCATCAATTCGTAATATTTCGCATTCGTTCATTTTGCGGACTATAAAAATTTTATCATTGGGGAGAATTTTGCAATGTGATATATGTCCGAATCTTTTATCGAGTTTTTTTTCATATTTTTTTTCTCTTTCAAAATAATACACACATAAACATCTTTCATTTTCATTTAAAAATTCTACCCAAACAAACTTATGTCCGTCATAATCGAAAGGAACTGAATAATTACACATTTCAATATTCAAAGTATCGATTTGATTTGTAATTATATTTTTTATCTTTATTTAAAAAAATTAAATATCATTATATTTAAGAAACAAAGAAGCCACAAGTCTTTAGTTTTAATTTGAGCCTCTTGAAATTTAAAATAATTTAACTTAATTTAATCTTAAAATTTTAATTTTACTTTAATATCTGTGCTGTCTTTTTTGACATTAATCTCATTTTCCGAAGGCAAATTAAGAAAAATCATAAACAAATGCCTATTGGACATAAGTGTGAAAGCATGTTTACAATTATTGCTATGAGTATTTTCATCATGATTTTTGAAGGATTCAGGAATCTGCATCGAGTTGCTCGAATTGACATTCATACAGTATTTTTGAGTTTCATAATCTCCAATAGCAACATGGAAAGTGTCAGAATTTTCAAAGACTATCCCTGTAACATTTTCTGAAGAAAATTCACAAGCTAAATTTGCTTTTTTTTCTGGTAAATTTAATATCATGATTCTACCCATTAATGTACCATATACTGCATATTTATCGTTTATTCCAATCGCGCCAACTGGATCTGCAAAGCGAATTTCCATGTGAAAATATAATGAATTATTTTGCTGATTTGTTTTTTTCATTTTTTATAAATTTATTTTAAGAATTTTATGTTTGCCTATATTTACTGCGAAAAAAATTTAAAATCAAAATTGAATATTAAAATTTCAAATTTATTAATAATTGCTATAATATATGAAAACCCATCACTTTTTATTCCTTTTCAAAAACTAATGATGCTTTACAATAGATATAATCATCAAAATATAATAAATTAAACCATCAAAAAAAATTATTTATTTCCTATGCTAAAATAATAAAACAATTAACCTTAAAATTTACTTATTTTTGCATTAGATGGCTAATTGCTTTATGAATATTACAATATTTTAAGGAAATTGAATTAGTCTTTTTTTTTCCTAACAACAACAGATAGAATTTAATTTGAAAATTTTATAAGAAACATAAAAATTTTAAATAATTTTATAATTTAAATGGAATTCAATTATCCGTCAAAGGTGAAAAGAATGAACACAATGTCAGATGCACCAAAAGCAAGTATTAAAGTTCTTTTAGACACTATGGAATCAAATTTTCAATTCTCAAAACTTATACTTTATTCTTTAAACACATTAAAAAGTCACCTAATTACAGAAAGTTCGAATATTATTTACGATAATTCATTAACGATTCTTAATAGTAAAATACATCTGACTTATTTTAGATAATTTTTTAAATCTATCAAACTCTATTTTCCAGGCAAATTCAGATAAAGAAGAAATTTTAATAGTAAATAAAACATGTTAAATATTTTATTTTTTATATTTGTTATTTTTTCTAGGAAGACTTAATTTACTATTTATTCTATAAAGATAAGATTATTTGTAAAAAAAACATCTATAATAAACAATATGTGAATTTAAATCTCATTTTTATTTTCTTTATTTGCTTAAATAATTAAATAATTAATACCTTAAAAGAAATTAGGGGAAATTATATTCTATATGCTCACTTTTTCCGAAAATGAAATTAATATAAATCAAAAATCCAATAAGGATATCTTTACTATATTCAAAAGTAAAAATGGAATTGAGTTTATAAAAAATTTTTTGAATACATGTCCGGCCAACTTTTCAGAAGCTAACAAAGTTTTTATAAAGATTTTACAGATAATTATAGAAAAAGAATCTAATAGCCAATCCAATATTAGTTATATGAATTCAACTGACCAAGCAGATTATAATATAATAGAATATTTTAATTTAATAATCTTTTGTTTAGGCAAATTTGAGAAGAATAACGGAATATTAATTTATTTATTGGAAATCTTAAAAAAAATAATTTCGATAAAAAAAATAAAAGAATCAAATTCTTCAGATTTACTAGATATTTTGTTTAAACTATTATATGACACAAATTCAGGAAGAATTGCTGCAAATGGACTTCACATACTAGATTTGATTTTAAAAAACCCTGATTATTATAATATTATTAGGAATAAAAATCCTCTGAATTTAATAATAAGAATTCTTACGAATTTCAGAAATGATAACATAGTATCTTTTCATGCTTGTGGATTTCTCTCCAAAATTTTGGAAAAAGATGATGTTAATAATTTTTTAAAAATTATTAGAATTAAAAATGTAAAGAACTTTGATATTAGTAATGAAATGGATATTGATTCATTTTTACCTGAAATCAAAGAAATTCTTTCAAGTGAGGATAATGAAAATAAACTGAATTCATTAAAAAAGAATATTGTAAGGGTTTTAATCTTAATGTCAAAAGATAAAAATTTTTTGTTGCTTTTAAAAGACATTAATTGTTTGGATGTTTTTATAAAATTATTGAAATCTGATTTGGAAATCATCAGTCTCAAAAATGAAAAGCTAATTGAAGATACTCAAAAAGATAGTAACAAAATAAACGAAAATAGCAAATACGCTCTATTAGAGAAGAAACTCAGCAAGAAAAGTATATTTTTTACGAAATAGAAATTTTCTATTAAATTTTCATTAGAAATTTAAATAATTCGTTTTTTTAATTCATCAATTTTTAATTTAATCAGTAATTAATAATTTTTAGTTAATAAAGATGAGATTTTCTCAAAAGAACCAGATGAGGCTTTTAATGCAGAAAATATTTTAATGGATAATGAAACAGGGAACTTAAATGAAATATCTATAATAGAAAATCAACTCCCAGAATTTTTTAAGCTTATTCTCTCACTTTTAAAAAACTACGAAATGATAGAAACTGAACAAATTACTGAAGATCCTAATACCGGACACTCCTTGCAATCCACAAGAAATTCAATTATTAGCAAAAATTCTTTTCCTCTTATCCGCAGTAATTCTTCAGATAAATTCGATTATGTGAATAACTTCTATAACTCAGCTTTAATGAAGGATATTATTTGGTGCTTGACTAAAGCTCTGAAATTTTACACAAAAGAAATGGATATGATATATGAAATTTTAGATTATTTAACAAGCAAAGATAAAATTATTTCCTATCAATTTTTAATTGGAGTTGAATACTCTGAATTAAATAAAATATTTGTAGAATTAATTTCTTATTATTATGACACTAAATGGATCTATAATTACTTTTACAGATTGACTTATCTAATAGAAGATAATAAACTATTCAATACAGACTCGATTCAAAATGTATTAAAAGAAAATAATTTAATATTTGAATCATTAATTCAAAAAACACGAAATAATAAAAAAGAAAAAAAAATTGAAAATAATGAAGATATCATAAATAATGAAGAATGTAGTGAATTACTCAAAGCAGAGTTTTCGAACCAAAAAGAAAAAGAGGATTTCATTAATAACATTTTTTCTATGGGAATCACACTAATCTTCAATTCAAAGAATTTTGAAGAAAATACTTTTCACGACTTTTATATTTCGATGCTGAAAATAATTGATAATTTAGAGTTGTTTGCCAATGATATGATTATAGAGATGGCTTTGATTAACACAATTTTCTGCTCAATAGAAAACAAAAACTTTGGAGAATCTTGCGAGAAGATAAATGTTTTATGTATCTTTTTAGATAGATTTTTACACTTACGTTCTGATAATTTAAATGAAAAATCCTGTAAATATATTCTGATGCGTTTAAATCGCTTAATGGAAAACCCAAAGATTCAAAATTTAAATTTAATTTTTCAATCTGAGCTAATTATTGAAGTAATAATTTTAATTCTGAATTTCATCACAAAAACTTATTCGAAAAAAGAAAAAGTTGATGAAAGTTTTGCAAAAGCAACAATATCATTAATCTATTATGTTTTAACCAAAGAAGGTACTTTACTCGTTTCCAGATTTTTCCATGATGAAGGTTTGATTTATTTGACTCAACTTTCCTTAATAGGAGTCCATGATTATGATTTAAACAGGACCTTTATAGGAATAATTCAAAGCTTTTCGAATAATTTCTTCAAAGAAACTTCACTTTTCTTTAGGAACTTTTTGGTCTTGAGGAAATTCATATCTCAATTAAAGGAAGTCAAATTTTCCAAGGGATTAAATGAAAAGGTTTACTTTGAGTTCTTAGTGTTATTAAAAAACATTATCAAATCTTGTGAATTCTTTGAAGCAATTGAAGATACATTGTTTTTGGATCATTTGATAAATGAATGTAACGAAATTTATTGCTTTTATCTAGATCCTAGAAATAGATTAATTGAAATGATTACTGAAATAATATCTATTTTTTGCAAAGAAAAGCATATTCTTAAAAATATTGTAAACTCGAATTACCCTACTCTCCTTGAAAAAATTATAAAAAATATTCTTGATTGTGGTCAGGAAGATCACAGCGATAAAATGCTGGAGATATATGTTGGAATATTAATAGCGTTTTTTAAAAATAATGAATTTTCGAAATTTATTTATAGCCGGAATTCCAAAACTCTTGAATACATGAAAAGCATAATACTAAACTTTAAGGTCTCCGAAAAGGTTTTTATTAAATTAATCAGCTTATTTAAAATAATCGTTGAATATGAAAATTCAGAAAATTTAAAAGATAGAATTATGAGTATAATATTCTTCAGGGAACTTTCAATAAAAATTCCATATGAAAAAGAAGATCTAAGAAATAAAATAGAAGAATGCAATTTACTTATAGAAAACCCTATGCAGGAAAGAAATCGAAAAACATTTTATGACAACAATGCAAAATTGCTTAAAGAACTTAGTGATTTGGTGAAATCAGATCGTAAAAAAGCACTTCGAAAAATGACCAAAAACACTCATATAACAAGAAATAGCAATTTAAGTGCAGTAGAAGAAAATGATGGAGGCTTGAATAAAAATGATTCTCAGACTAACATTACTAGCTTTAATAATTTAATAGAAAGCAATACATCTAAAAAATCATACATCAATATAAACGATAATTCAACATTGAGTTATCAATTTGATAGGGTAATTAATAACCTAGGAAATATTATTGAATTTTTAGAAGAAAAAAGTGGTAAATATTCTTATGAAAATAATTCAACTACTAATGATATCTTTAATAATGCTAACTCATATGCTCAATCATTTGAATTTGAAAACGAGCAATTGTCTGATTTCCTGAAATTGATAAGTATTTTTGCAAGAGAAGAAGATAATATTCAAAAAATTTGTGATAATGAAATTTTGGAAAAATTAATTAATATTCTTGAAAATAACTTAATATTAACGTATATAAAGGATCAAACTATTAATCTTCTGTACAAATTATCAGAGCATGATTATTTTATAGAAAGCTTCTATAAAAATGTTAAATCTTGTGAATTCTTGTTAAAGAAATTTTCTGCAATAAGTTCTCATTTTAGCCCTAATAGCAACAAATCTGAGTTTGAGAAAAATTTTGTTAACATTATCACAAAAATTCTTTCCAAGCTTTCAAAGGATAAAGTCTTTATTTTAAATAATTCAAATTTCTTGAGCTTTTCAAACATATATAATTTTTTAAATGATTTCGATTTTGGCAAAGAAACAGTTTCAAATATTCTCATTATACTAAATAATATATTGCTTATAAGTGCAAGCAACAAATTTCACAATCAAAGTAATAATTCCAATTCAAGAACAACGCTAAAAGAAAATCTTAAAAGTGAAAGCAAAGATAAAGAATCTGGATTTTTTGAAAAAAAGAGCAATAGCATTCACTCTAATTATTCTTCTTATAATAACAGCAACAACAATAACATTCAATATTCGAGAATCAGCACAATCAACAACAGCTCTAATAGCAACATTGAGCATTTTGCTTTTATGGAAGGCAATAATTCTAAATTATCTAATTTGCTTATAAAGCTATGGAAAAAATTTCCTACAGATATTCGGGTTTTAGAAAAAATAATGAAAATTATAGAAAACCTATATTTAGAAGAAATCATTATTCGAGATTTTATAGACTCTGACTTGCTAAATAGTATAAATGAAATTTTATCTGATCTCAAAATTGATTCTGATGGAATTAGAAACATTTTTGAAATGATAGATAAGCTAATGTTTCATAGATATTTCGCATCAAAAATAATTGAACAAAAAAGCCTTTTTAATATTTCTAATACAGTTTATCTTAATATTTTCAACACAAATATAGTTGAAAAAGGAATTTCCATATTGCTTAAAGGTTCTAAAACTGATAAAAATTTCGTTGGGATAATGGGGTTTTATGGAATAAATGACTTTTGCATAAAAATTTTAAATAAATATATGACCACTTGCCATTCACATATCGTGAAAAACATCTCGGAGCTTATATTAATTTTAATTTCAGATGAGAATAACTTACGGACTTTCGGCCTTGGAGAAAATATGGATATTATTTTAAAAGCATTTAAAATAAATTTAAAATCAAAAGAACAAGTCTTAATATGCTTGAAAATAGTTAACTTTATTACCACAAAGGATACTGAATTATCTAAACACGAAGTTTCACGTTCTGAGAAAAAAGACAATTTAATTAAAAAAAAACGCGACTCATTTTACAATAGAATTCCTAATTCAAATATCAAGATAAGTGTTAATTATGATTTTACAATTTTAATCGAAATAATAAACGAAATCCTTGGGCAATATGATGAATATTTCGATATAATAATGCAATTATGTGAATTGATTAATAATTTGTTTCAAATCAGTAATGAAATTTGGTTAAAAAAGTTTTTAATGGATGTGATTATAAACAACGAAGATAAGTATTTACATAAGCAAGAATACATAGAAATCTTTTTACAAACATTATACTTGATGGTTAAATCTGATCAATCAATCCTTGATATGGACTCCCAATCAAATTTGTTTTTCATTAGCAAATTAATGGACACAAAATTGAATATAAATTTGCTTATTTGGATAATGAAAATTCTAAAGCAACTAAGTAAAAAGAAAAGTATTAATTCAGAAGCCAATATGAATGAATTTTTAAAGATTTTAAATAGCATAATAAAAATGGAAAATTTACATGAGGATGAATTGATCTATTATATTTCATTTATAATTGCTTCATTGTGCTTAAATACAAATTTTTATTTGGAAAAAAGCTCTCAAAATTATTTTGTTTTTTTAGTGGATTACATTGCTAAGAAAGACGCTTTCAATATCTTACAAGGAAAAGTTTTAGAAGAAATGAAAAATATTTCTGTTTATTTTCTTATTGATGATGAAGCTTGTTCTAAAATGATCTCGCAAAGTTTGCTGAAATTATTTGATATCAATCTGGAGCAATCAAATAAAAAAAATTTGATGAATATTTTCCAAATAACAAGCGCTCTTTCGATAAAAAGCGAGCCTTTAAAAAATGCTTTTGGAGAATTGAAATTGCAAAATAAAATAAAAGAGTTAATTGAGAAAGACATTTTGCAAGATACGATGTTGGAATATCAAGCGAAAGGTTGTTTAGTTAATTTGAAAATAAAGAAAATTATCGAAGAAACGCATTCACTGAAAAAAAGCTCGACTTTGAAAACACTGAATATTTCCATAGAGCAAACAGAAGTAAATGAAAATTTAATGGAATTTTTGAAAACAGAAAGACAGGTTAAATTGTAAATTTTATTAGAGCAGAGCCTTATTTCAATATATCAAATTAATTTTTTATTTAAAAATAAATTAAAATATTTATCTTTTTTTTACCTACACTTTTTGATTTTAGATACACTGATAAAGGAGAAATTAAACCGAAAACAATTTCATTTAATGATGAATTAGATTGTATATCTGCCTATGCAAAAAAAGCTGGTAAAATTGAGCTCTTACAGCAAATGAAATTGAAAGAAATGGAGTCTTGCGTAAGAAGTTGCACAACTTCGGCTTTTAGTAAGTCGAAAGGTTTATTTACAAAAAGTAATTTAAAGATTGTTTTTGTAATATTTTTTATTACGAAAATTAATGTTTATAATATTTTAAAGAGCCTAAACCTGCAAAATGTTTTTCAATATTGGGTATCAAAAGCTTAAGCGGACAAAAAACTTTTAATGTTGAATGTGATAATGAGGAAGAATGCATTAAGTATGTGGATTACATTACAATTTTAATCCAAAATTTAAAAGCAAATAATATAATGGAAGAAAAAAAAGAAGTAGTTCATAATAAACAGAATTCAAATTGCTCAACAGGAAATTTAGGAAAAAAGCCTTCATCAAATTGAAGTTTTAAAATAACTTTTGAATTTTTATCTAGAAATGATTTAATCACCCAAAGAAAATTTTCTAGAATTTTTTACTTAATTTCTTAAATATCTGAAAATGTCTTTTGGAAGAATAAATTTTTAATTGAATTATATATATAAGACAAGTATATTCAGTTATTTATTTTCATTTATTTCACATATATCTGATATAATTTAAATAGAATTTTATTTTTAATTTTTCTTAAAGGAGAACAAGGAGAACTGTATTTCATGTGCTTTACCTTGTATTAATGAAAATTAGGATTTTATAATTAATTATTAAATTTAACATTAAATTTATTCACAAATGTTTTTTTCTATCTAAAATATTTTTAATGTAAATAGAAAATAATTATTTATGGATATAAAGATAGGAAAAATTGAGATAAGCGCAATTTCAAAATAATAATAGTATAAATTGAGAATAATATTTTAATCTTAAATATTATCATCTTCTAAAAATTAATTAAATAAATTCATAATTATAAAATATGTTTTCGAACAAATTCAGCATTTTTAAAATTTGCAAAGATTTTATTGAATCTAATTGCGACTCCAATCGAATCAGCGATGATGAAAAAAATTTACAAAGTTTTTCCACCTTTTTACTAAAAGATAAACATGATAATTTTTGTTTTTCAGATGATGAATTTTCAATTAAATGCATTTTCCAAGAAAACTGTTTAAAAAATTTTTTTAGCGCAAATGAAATAATTAGATTTGAAAATATAACAAGTAAGAATAAATAGTTATTTTAATTAGACTATTTTCTAAATGTTTCAAAGTATAATTTGGATGTGATAATTTCTGTAAATCAGATGAATTGCATATCAATAAATATTGTGTTATTTGTTAAAGAGCTTGAAGTTGCTATGGAGATTGAAAACAATAAAACTCGTCCTAAAGAGAATGTTCCTAATATAAACAGAAATAAAGAAATTCATGAAGGATTGATGAATTTTTTATCAACACAAATTCAAGTAAATACTATAATAGAAAAAAATAATTTTTTGAAAATAAAAGCGCAATTTTCATCTAAGATTTTTCAAATGAAATTTTTTTTGAAATTTAAAATTTTAATTTTATTTAATTAATTTTATTTTACATACTATTTAAGACCAAAAGTAAATCCTTTTTCGAAAGCTCTTTTATACTCAAAGCCCTGAATTTTGAAAATAAGGAATTGTCTTTAAAGGAGCAAGAATACAAATTAACGGAAAATTCAAATAAAAATTCTTTCGAATTGTTCGATAAAAAAGATCCTTCTAAAGCGCTATTAATAAATGAAAATATAGAAATAGATAATTCAAAAGGATTATTTGAAATAATAGATGATTCCAATGGGAATTTGAAAGATAAAGATCTTTATCAATCAGCAAACAAAAGAGAAGATTTAGACACATATAAAAATGTTAATTTAAGTTCAATATTTAATAAACAACCTACACAATTAAAAAATATTAATAATAATAAATTAAAAGCAAATAAAGAGATGGAGAATTTAATGGTGGTTGAAGACAACCCAGTAAATCCAATAGTTGAAGGAAGCATAGAAGATGAAATGCAAATGCTAAATAAAAAGCGTAAAAAAAGTGATGGATTAACAGAATTAAGAAATGAGTTGCTTGATAAGTAACCTTAAGAATAAAATATTTTTTCCGAAGCTAAAATTATTTTGAAAGATATTTCTTTTATTACTAATACAATCAAAATGAAAGATTCAAATTTTTTTACTATAAAAATAATTTTATTATTTAGGATGCCTAGTGATGTTAAAGATATTATTGAAAAGTATAAAACAATGAACTTTAATATTGAGTTATTGGAGAAATACAGATTTTATAAAAAATATGGAGGAATGAATGTGAAATTATTGAAGTAATAGAAGAAGAACAAGAAACAATTTAGAAAAATATTTAACTCAAGTATTGATCCTTTATTATCAAGAAAATTCAATAAATTTAAGCAAATAAAATTTAAATTTAATATTTAAACATTTAAATTATGAATTAAAAATATTTAAATTTTAATTCATTTTTTATATAATATTATTATTTCATACAAAAATTATTTTTCAAAATCTCATTTTCTTAAACTCAAGAAAATGAGAAAAATAAACAAGAATTAAGATTAAAATTTATTTTGCAATGATAATCCACTTATAAATTATAAAATAAGCTTTATAAAAAAAGATAAATATTTCTATCAAAATTTTTCTTATTTTCATATATAAAGAAAATAATTCAAAAATATATAATAAAAATTTCTTTAGCTACAAACGAATTTTCAAAATATTGATTTATAAATGCTTCTTTTTCAGCGAACCCTTTACAGGAGATCCATTTGTAGTTACAACTTTTTTATTAGAAGTTAAAGTGATAGGCTTTTGTTGTTCGTATTCTTTGTTATATTTAATAGTTAAATAATTTTTATAAATAAAATTAAACGTTTCAATGAAAAAAACTTACTGTTAATTATATTTTTATTCATGATAAAATTAACTTTTTTCTTTCCTCCTGCATTACCGTTAGTTTTCTTCTGATTTCCATGATTCCCTCCATTTTGATTAATGACTTTTGATTTTTCATTTCCATTGTTTCCATTAAGTAATCCTTTGTTTCTTTTTTTACCTAAAAGTAAATTAGGAGAAGAGCTGGATTTTAACATCGCATTTTTTATAGAATTATTTCTCGCCATAATCAAAGATTTTTGCATATCTATTTCTTCTTGAGATTTAGTTGGTAAATTTTTTGACCTTTCTCTAACTTGCCCTTTTCCTTGAATTTTAGAATAGATATTATTTAGACTATTTCCATATAAATTTTCATAATATTCTTCTTCACCTAGGTCTTGCTCATCTTCGTCATCCCAACAAAAATCCATCTCTTCATAGTCTAATAGATCATCCTCATCTTCAAATTCATATTCCTCCCCATCATCGTATTCAAGCTCTTCATCATAATCTAATTGCTCTTCCAATTCTTCCGCATCATCCTCCTCTTCTTCTCCTTCAAAATCATCATTTTCATTATCTATATCATCTTCGATATCAGAGTTTTCATCATTTTCTTCTAGTTCCATATCTTCACTGTCGCTTTCTATAGTCATTTTTTTTGATTTTTTCTTTTCGTTTGTTTTTACTAATTCTAATAGCTTTTGTTTTGCTTTTGATATTTCTTTTTTTTGTGTTTTGATTTGTTTTGTAATTTTTCCGTTCTCTTCTTCAATTTCTTCGTCCAATTTAATTATGTTTTCTTTCAAAATCTCTTCCTTTGGTTGCTGTTTTGGAGTTTTATCAGAGCAGAAAGTATCATTATTTGTTAAATCTTGAGAGCTATTTGCGCTTTCATTTGTTTTATTATTTTGTTTCGTTTCTTTCGGAGAAGTGGATTTAATATTATTGGTTTTACTTTCATATGATTCTTTTGCATTATTAATTGTATCATTTTTGTTTGATTTAAGAATCGACTTTTTTCCATTTAATAGTTTATCAGAATTTAAATCCAAATTTTCTTTATCAGAAATATTTTCTTTTTTATTATTTTCAACATGAACTGATATTTTTTCCTGTTTCTCTACATGACTATTTTCTTCTCGATTTGTTTTATTGCTAAAGTCTTTATTAATCTCATTGGTTAATTTTGCCATTTTATCCTTTTCCATTTGAGCTAATTGCTTTTGATTACTTTCTTGAAATTTCCTCTTATTTGCAAGTAAACGAATCTTTTCAATTTTGGACATTCTTGTTCGATTTGAGTAGCTTTTTTTCAAAATATAGTCATTTACAGGATCTACATCATATGAACGTATTTTTTCTTTTTCTTTTTCCTCAATATTTTCATTAAGATATTTATTTTTTTTATACACTTTGAATAATATAGATCTTTGAGTTTCAGGAATTTCATCTCTGTATTTAAATTATTAATTTTATTTAAAATTTTTAAATATATAAGTTTTTGCTTCTTTACTCATTAAAAATAGAAATAAAATTTATTTTAATAAATTAATGCTTTTTTTATTACTTTGAAGTTGCTATTTCAAAGATCTTTTTCTGATATAATTTTTTCAGTTCTGATTCTTTGTAGAGAGGATCTTGGATCATAATAGTATCAATCTTGTTGAACAAATTTTCTTTGAAATTATTTATTTCTCTCTTATCTCTTATTGTAAGAAATAACTATTATTAAAAAATTTTTATTTTATTTATCTAAAAAAACATTCTCAAGAAAAATAACAAAAAGCTCTTTAATTAAATATTATTCTTATAAAGAAGAAAAATATACTGAAATCAATTTATCAACGAAGTGACTGAAAAATTCGTTATTAGGAGATTTTCTAAATCCTTCATCTTTGAAGAATTCATCAATAATGAAACCAACATTATTCAAAACATTTGAAACAAAATTAAAGTTATAATAGCCAGATGTAATAGCTAAAACTATATAATCGAAAATTCTTAGAGAATCATTATACTCATTATTCTTCAAGTTATATTTAAAATATGTTCTTATAATTGTTTGAGTAAGCATGATATATTTATCCATTCTTAAAAAGTCAATTTTTGGCCATTTTTTAATAAATTCCAATAAAAAGCATTTTATCCAAATATTATATTTTTCAATATCATTTTCTTTTATATAATCAAAGAAATTTGCTATTTTTTCTGCTTGAGCCTTTTGTCTAAACATTTTATCAGAATTCCAGAAAACTAATTTAAATTTTATCGCAAAAATTATTTTGTATTATTTTGTATAATATTAAGGAAAATATATGAATTGAATAAAGATAGAAGATACACAAAAGAAATTAAAATATCTTTTACAATAAAACATTGATTTCCATATCTTTAAAAAAATGAATTCATATATTTCCTTATTTGTAACTTGAGTCTTTATGTAATTTTTCATTTTATCTAAATTTTCCTCTCTTACGGAATTATCTTGATTATTAAAATCGATAGGTAAATTATTATTCTTTAGAAAAATAGTTAAAAATAAATATATGACTATTAATAATATCTATTAAGATGATTTAAATTCGAAATACTTTATTATTATTTACCATTAGAAACCATCCCTTTTGAAATTTCTAAGAATTCTTTATCTTGTTCCATTTAAAATGATAAATTTATTTATCATTTTAATTAAATAATTAATTTTAGGTTTTTTATTTCATTATTAATAAAAACAAATTTAATTGTATTTAGAACTTTATTAATTTAAAAAAATTATCGCAAAAACGCCAGAATACTTAAAATTTATATATTGCTATGTTAATCTATTAACTCAAAATTTTATGGCATTTTTATTAAATTTTTTATCTATTATTTAAATACAAATTTAAAAGGACCTTTTTTCTCAATCGAATTTGGAAAATTTACTATGTTTCATTTATTATGTAAATGAAATTAATTATTATAAAATTTAAATAAATTATTAAAAAATTTATCTGATTTATTTTTATTAACATCCTTTAAAACATTCAAATCCTTCAACATTTGAATTAACATTTTCACTTTTTCTTTTAAATAATCATGATCACGTAATATATTTTCTTTCTGAATTCTCTCTTCTTCGTATAATTCGATTTTTTTCCTACATTCTAAATTAATGTTTAAAGTTTCGGTTTCAAGTTTTGTAATAATTTCTCTTAAATTATCTCTTTGATTTTCTAACTCTTTTATTTTCAAAGTTGAACAATCGTTAAATCTAATTAAATCCGTCATTTGAATTTTATATTCTTCTATTGTTTTTTCAAAGCTCTTTTTCGAATCTTCAAACGCTTTTTCTTTCACATTTAATTTTCTCGTTAAAGTAGCAATTTCTGCTTTGAAACTGGCAGCATTTTCTTTCTTAAAAAATTAAGCTTTTAAAATTTTATAATCAATAAAATATAGATATAATGATTTCAATAAATAAATTTTGAATTTAGAATTTTTAGCTTAAATTGTGTTTTTCCTTTATGATGCTTAAAGATGATTATTTTATTTAGAATTAAAAAAATTGATTTTATTACTATTATTTAATTTACATTTATTATTTCATTCAAACTTGAAATTTCCACATTTTTTTGATCAATTTTTTCATGCAATTTCTTTATCAAGTTATTTTTATCTTTCAATTCCTTTTCCATTTTCTGATTCTTTTTTTTATAATCAAGTAATTCCTGCGTCATGTGCTCCAAAGAAATACTCTTGTGATTTTTCAATAGAATCTCATTTCCTAAATTACTATATGAATTATTCAAGTAATTATTATTAGCATTTAAATTCTGAGAATAATTTGTTCTATTATAGTTTCTCTGAGAGCTGTAAAAATCACTTTTCTTTTTAGACTCATTATTATTATACATCTCCTCATTGAAACTTCTTTTCATTCTATTATCAAAAGACATTGACAAGTTATTAGCTGCATTTGCAGTTTTTTCTTTTGAGATTGATTTTGAAATGCTTTTATTACCCTTTATTTTAATCATATCTAAATTTTCCATCATGCTTTTTGTTTTTCTTATTAAATCTTTAGTTTCATTTTGAATTCTCATGTTTTCTTCTTCGTATAAAACTGAATTATCTCTTTTAGAATTTTCAAGCTTCAATTCGTTTAATTTGTTTTCTATTTCTTGATTTTTTGATTTAAATGAAAATTCATCTTGGTAAACTTTGCAAGTATTTTCATCACTGAATGATACTTTTTGCTTTAGTTTAGATCGCATATTTTTCATTAAGGTTATTTCTTTATTTTTATAAATATTTATTATTAGTAATAAATTTATTTAATTATTTCAAAATTTTTTGAGTAAAATATGATTGTTGAATATTTCTCAATAATTTATATAAAATCATTATTTTGTGGATTGTGGATTGGGGATT
>Ga0194116_10002928_pt1 | contig 21251 bp, 33 predicted proteins | sample TA2MahsurfametaG_4_FD_148617 | JGI IMG/M metagenome (GOLD analysis project Ga0194116, IMG submission 148617) | Freshwater microbial communities from Lake Tanganyika, Tanzania - TA2015008 Mahale S9 surface | ecosystem: Environmental > Aquatic > Freshwater > Lake | place: Tanzania: Lake...
ATAACAATAATAATGTAAGCACTTCAACCAATACGAATAACAACAATAACAACATGTCTGGTGAAGTGACTTATAATAACAACAATAAGAACGATACAAATATCAATTCAAATAACACGAATACAAATATCAACAACTCAACTTCCACAAATACAAACAATAACAATAACGTATCTACATCTACGAACACTAACGTTAATAAAAACGATAGCACTAGCGTAAATACGAACAATAATAATAATGTAAGCACAAGCACAAGTGTGAATAAGAACGAAAACGTAAACAAGTCAGAAAGCACAAGCCAGAGCAATGTAAAGACTGAGAATACAAATACGAATATCAATCGCAACGAAAACATTACGAAAGTTGAACAAGAAATCAAAGCGCCACCTGCTAGTGCTATCGCTCCTATGATTTCAACTTATAGCCAAGATGTCTGTGTATCAGGTGTCTCTGGTGCTGTTCAAACTCAGGTCATCGGTTTGTCTGCTGGTAAGGCAGTTCGCGATATGAACTGCGAACGCTTGAAGTTGTCCAAGACTCTATACGACATGGGCATGAAGGTCGCAGCAGTATCAATGATGTGTCAAGATGAGCGCGTGTTCAAGGCTATGGAAATGGCTGGAACACCTTGCCCATATATGGGTAAGATCGGTAAAGAAGCAACAGAACAGTGGGAAACAAACAAAGAAGAGCGACCAGATTTCCGCAAAAAGTGGTGGCAAGTTTGGAAGAAAGAAACTACAGAGGATCTTCCTGAAGCATTGCCAGCTGGTAACTAATGAAGCGACTTCTCGCTCTATTATTCCTGATAGCGTCTCCTGCGTTCGCGCAGCAGATTGACTACACCTACACGCAAACGCCTGTCGGTGCACCAACACCATTAGAGCAATTAAATCAAAATCAAGGTACGCCATTAAATCTAGGGGATGATCAAGTATCCAATCCAATTAATCTTGGGTTTGAGTTTACATTTTATGGGCAAAATTTTACAAGTGCATTTATTAGTAGTAATGGTGTATTAGGATTTCAAGGTGCTATCAACGGTTGTTGCAGCGGATATAATCTCGCCGATCCAGGTAACAAATATGGTATATTTGCACTTCAGACTGATTTGATAAACATTCAAACAACTAATCCTTGGTATAAAACAGAAGGTGTTGGGGGCGACAAAACATTTACTGTCGGTTGGTATAACATGCCAATATTTTATAATGATAATTTTCGCAGTACATTTGAAATTACTTTATATGAAAGTAACAATAATGTACTTTTAAATTATGGGGATTTAAACACTGGCGGCAGATTTTTCACGGCAGGATTGAAGGGGAATGATGGTGAATATGAACTTTTGTATTCTGGAATTAATGATAATTTTCTAGAAAACACAAGTTTCATGTTTTCTTTTACGCCACCCCCACCACCCATACCAGAATTTTTATATTGGAATAATCTTGCCAATGAGAATGGCACTTTCACACTTACCAGTGCTGGAGTTGTTCGTTATGGCGCCAGTGGCGTGTATGCATATGCTGAACTACAACCAGGAACATATTCTTGTTCAAATGGATTTTTTGGTGATCCAATTCCTGGCGTTTATAAAAGTTGCGAATTAGGAAGCAACAATCCACCAGTCGTGGAAGTCGATTGTGCAGTTAATCCTTATGATACAAGTTGTATTATCGACGGCATAACAGACGATGTAGTTGATGACACAATGCTTGCTGATGAAACTACTGGCGATGATGGTAGTGACGATGGCACAGAAGTTATTGAAGAAGAAACCTATGCAGTTGATGAAGACGAAGAAGTTTATGTAGCAGATGAAGATACTGAAGAAGAAACAGACCTTGAAGAAATGCTTTCCGATGATGAAGAAGTTACAGATGAGAATGAAATTCTGGTAACTGAGGAAGAGGATAATTCATCAGAGCCAATCATGGTCGCTGAAAATCGTGAAATTGCTGATGAACAAAAATCAAATGATCTAGCAGATGCAATTGGTAAGGATGTTCTTGAAAGTGCTTTAGCGATTGCAGGAAGCGTAGCATCCACTGATGCATCTTCTTCCTCATCTTCAACAACCACTTCTTCATCCACAACAACTCTCGCCGCATCATCAGAAACATCATCAACACGAACATCATCAGCGGCTTCTTCACTATCAAGTTCAACTCTTGCGCAAGAAGTTTCATCAATCGAAATTAGTATTGAAGAAACAAAACAAGAAACAGTAGAATCAGCTGCTGGTTCGATTGATGCACTTGAAACTGGTCGACAATTGGGTAGAGAATCATTGGTATCAGTGACTGCAGCATCAGAACAATCTGCGACTGATTCTATAAATCAGGCAGAATCAATTGCCGCAACATCAAGCGATGTTCAAATTGTTGCAGCTGCTACAAATGAGAATACTCTAAACGCAGTAAATGAACAAAATGATAATAGACAATCAACAACTTCAGATGCTGAAAATGAAGAAAGAACAACAGTTGTAGCAGCAGTTGTTGAAGATCAACAAGTTATTACTACTCAAGAAAGTGAAGTTCAATTAACAGTGACTGAAACTACAGAAACTGTTATGGAAGAAACTCAAGAAGTAATGGTTGCCATTGCAGATATGAATGAAACTGCTCAGGAAGTAGACACTTTCGCAGATATAATGTCAATCAATATTGCACCAGTAACGCAAGAGAGAGACGAAGATCTTGAGTTTGTTCAGCAAGTAGTTGCTCAAAGTCAGCAACAGGTTCAAGAAGAAACAAACAACTCTGGTTTTTCTGAAGATGAAAAGATTACGATTGCCAACGATCCTGCTCTAGCCAATGCCTTTAACCTAGCACCAAATATGGCAAATCTAGAACTTACTGGTGTATTAAGTCAAAAGCAAGAAGAAAAATCTGACGCTGAAAAAGCAGCAGATAAAGTCGTTGCTGCAAATAAAGAAGAACAAGAAAAGATAAACTCAAATTATATGGATGCAGATCAAAGTGGTATAGTTGCTGCTATGGGTGCAGATACTGATGTAACTTCTTATCGTACTGCAATGATTCGTGATAATAATGTTTGGTATAAACCAGAAGATATATACAAGGGTGTTGTTTATAAAGACAATGCTCGTGGAGCATACTTTCTAGAGAAAGGTAATACAGACACTTACAAAAAGATGGTCGAGGAGCAATACAAATGAGCGATATAGACGAGAAGGTCGACAAGTTAGAAGCAGCGGTCGATCCAAATACTGTAATTAGCATTGGTGGATATAGTTTCACTCCAGCAAAACTCATGATCGCTGGCGGCATTGTATCAACAGTGCTTGGTGGTCTTTACGGAGCCTTTGAGTTCTATAAAGATTATATGGATATGAAGACACAAATACAAGAGTATGTTGCACCAGATCTTTCTGGCATTCAAGAGCGTATGACAAAACTTGAGCAAAAAATTGATAATGCAGTTGTTCTTGTAGATGAATCAAATGATATCATTCGAGATGTTCGAACAGACCTAAAGGGTGATATTGATAGTTTGCAAGCTGATTTAGATGCTGCTGAAAGGCGTAATCGCGAACTAGACAAAGAAGTTCGTACATTTGTGAGTGTCACAGATCGCGATATGTCGGGGCGATTGAGAACGATCGAACGTGAAACAGACGCTAAATTAAAAGAATTAGAAAAGAAAGTCGACGAAAAGATTCAAAAGGCTTGGGAGAATCCGTTGGCTAAATAACATACGATGATGGAAACATTATGTCTCCGCAATGAACCAAAACGATATATTGTGAGTTTTCGCAATCGGATTCTTATACTGACTTATGACTATAGATCAGCGGTCAGATATATGAATTTTGTAAAACTTGCACGAAAATTAATAGGAGAGTAAAATGAGTCTATTAGCAGGTATACGTTCAATGGTCGCCGATGGTGGAGATGGATCCATTTCATCCAAGCGTGTTATTACTGTAATGGCAACCTTTTTGGTTGGTCTTGCATTTCTGCTTAATTTATTTGCAGGAATGGTTGTTGATAAAAATATGTATGATTCAATGATGATGATTGTAATTGCTGGTATGGGTACTACTGTTGTTGAGAAGTTTGCTAAAAAATAATTTTATATTAGGAGTTTAAAATGGGTACATTAGTTGTTGTTTTATTGGTCGCTGTTGCTGGTTGGGTTGTCTGGAAATTATTGAAAGATTCTGACAAAAACGACGATGGCAAAGTAGATGTCAAAGATGTGGCTGTTGCTGCAAAAGAAGTTGTTGCTGAAACAAAGGCTGCTGCAGTAAAAGTTGCTGATGTCAATAAAGATGGCAAAGTTGATCTTGCAGATGTAAAAGCAGCTGCAAAGGTTACAGCCGACAAGGTGAAGAAAGGTCGTAAGAAGAAGGGTGAATAATATGAAGTCTCACAGATTACTCCTAGCCATTATTGGTCTATGTGTATTTGGTTTGTGGTCAACTTCAGTTATTGCGAATCCTTATGACTATAAAATCATCAGGGTTGCTGATGGTGACACTGTAGTCTTCGAAGCACCATTCATGCCACCACCACTCAAACCGCAATTAAGTTTGCGTGTTCTGGGCGTTGACACACCAGAAAAGGGTGCTCGTGCTGCATGTCCTGCTGAAGCTGCTGCTGCCGAAAAAGCAAGTGCATTTTCAAAGAATGCAGTTGCAAATGCGAAGAAGATTCAAATTCAATTGAAAGAGCATGACAAATTCGGCGGTCGTGTATTGGGTGATGTGATTCTTGATGGTCAGAAACTTTCTGAACTTCTAATCAAGAACGGTCATGCTCGTGCATACTTTGGTGAAAAGAAACAATCTTGGTGCGAATAATTAAAAGGTGATCTATGCTTATTCCTCTACCCTATAAGATCCTTGCTGTGGTCTTTATAGTCGGTGGCGCATTTGCTGCTGGCTATAAAAAAGGCACAGACGCAGGCGAAGTGATGATTCAGCAGGCTGCGAATGAAGCAGAACAGCTGAAGATTGAACTTGAAAAAGAACAAGCCAACATCAAAGAGCGTGTTGTGACTGAGTATGTCGACAAAATTAAAGTCGTAACTCAGAAAGAAACAATCTATCGTGATGCCGCACAACAACAAGTACCTGGCAAATTCAATCTTACAAATGGTTGGGTTTACCTACACGATACTTCTATTCTTGGTAATGAATTAAATCCTGATTTGGCTTCAGACGATACAGACTCTGTAGTCAAAGATAATCAGGCACTTGGCACTGTATTATCAAATTATTCTGTCTGCTTACAGAATGCTCAGCAACTTGTAAGCCTACAATCATGGATTCTTGAAACGAAAGCATCTATTGACAAGCAGAATGCTGACCGTGGATTAGATATTAAGTTACCAGATATGCCTTGGAGGAAAGATGATAAGCAATAAAATTGGATACATATGGTCTCCGCTCTTTTTGTTACTTGGACTTTATGAATTATTTGTTTCAGAGTCTCTAATGCATATGATGATGGGACACAGTTCATCAATTACAGGGCAAATGTGGTTTATGTGGTTGATGATGTCATTGTCTGCAAGTGGTCGATATATCGATATGTGTTTCTGCTCGAGTAATTGTTCTAAAGAATGTTCTGAGAGTTCAAAATGAAGTATCTAATCGCACTTTCTTTTTTGTTTCTCGTTGGCTGTGGCAATCCTCTGACACGATTAGTTCCAAAAATTGAAATGCCATCTCCGCCAAACGAACTTATGGGTCCACCAAAGCCTCTAAAAACTATCGTACCACCCGTAACACCAACAACACCACAAGCGGAGCTAGAAAGAGATGTCCCACCTACATGAGACTGGTCAATCATATCTAACGCATTTATTGCGCGCATGGAAAATTGCATTTATACTTTTAGTGCATGGTGTGTTTCCAAATATTTGGAAAACAAAAGCAAGCGATATGCTGTGTAAAGAAAGATTAAGTGATGATACCACCCGAGCATACCTTCTAAAAAATATGTATGGGATTAAGGAAAAAGACCCACCAAGTATCTTCGAAAGAATGTCTGATCGAGAACTTGCTATTCGGATGTCTCAAAAAAATAAATGAGAACATTCAAGCAGTTTATTTCTGAGGGTCCACTCAGTCCAATACCCGCACAAACAGGGCTCAAAAGAAATTTCTTCCACGGAAACTATGGTGGATTTGGAAATCGTGGTGGTACACCAACAGATGAATTAGATAAAGTGTTTCAGAAACATGATGTCGGATACTATCATTCAAAATCACCCAAAGATAAAAAAAAACATGATGAAAGTTTAGTTAATGCAACAGAGAAGTTAACAAAAAATAAATTTTTACCATTTCCCATAAGAGTAAAGGCTAGAGCAGCAAATTTATATTTTCGTGGTAAACTTGCTCTTCAAACAGAGAGCGAAGCGCGCATTCCACGAAAAGAAGGTCAACCTGCAGGCAGTAAGCAGCATAGTGATTTATACACAGATGAAAATCCAAAAGGCACTATACATGGTCTTAAATTTGCTACAACTGATGATGCGAAAAAAAGTGTAGGTAAAATTAAAAATAGTGGTCGAAGCCATGCTCATAAAATACAAGCAGCGATTGCCATGGAGCAACGTGCAAGAGTGATGGGTAAAGCAGGTTCTGCAAAAGTATATCGTGAATTTATAAATACTATGAAAAAGAAAACTGAAGAGATGAAAAAAGATTAATGATTACCTTCAAGCAGTTTATCGTGGAAAATATCACTCCTAAAACTATTCATAAATTAGCAGATAGCAAGGGTGTTAAGTGGGATAATGAACCAAGTTTTTTGAAATTAACAAAACGCTTGACTGGTAAAAAACATCTTGATGATTTAGATCAAGCAGGTTTACAAAAAGTTAAAGATTACCTAGAGAAAAAGAATGATTGACTTCGAAGCTCGATTAAGTAAAATGGAAAACGATGTAGCAGCAATGAAAGAAAAGATTTCTTTCTTCTCTGTTATATACGAAAAGTTCGACAAGACTCTCGAGAAACTCGACGAACGAACCATTGATGATCGTAAAGAATTACAATCAATGATGGATGAATTGCGTGTTGATTTATTACAAGAAATCAAAGCAATGCGCGAGGAAGTCGCCGAGCAGCATAGATCACAAGCAAAGAAGATCGAGGAACTCAACAAATGGCGTTGGGTTGTAATGGGTGGTGCGGTTGTTGTTGGTTGGATTTTATCTAAATTAGGTTTGCCTTTTGATATAAAATAAGGCATAATATGTATTCCGTTGGTCAATTTTATAATGTATGTCAATTTACATTGATCGTAAATTTCTTGGTTTTGTATCATCAAAGTTAGAGCAGTATAAGCAAAAGCAAACTGATCTCTTTAACTTTCGTTGCCCTTACTGTGGTGATTCAAAGAAAAACAAATTAAAGGCACGTGGCTATGTTTATCGCAAGTCCAACGATTACTTCTTCATCTGCCACAACTGCGGCAAGTCTACGACGTTTGCGAAATTTTTGGAGCACATTGATAGTGCATCCTATAAGCAGTACATCCTCGAGCGATATGCAGCTGGTGAAACAGGACACCAGCCATATAGAAAACCCGATTTCCAAGAGCTCAAAGGCAATGCCTGGAGTAGATTTCAATCTACCAACGCAGAGCCCACAGGAGATTCAACGCAAACTGAAAGTCTGGAGAGAACTTGGCGAGAGTTTGCACATTATAGCATAAAAAATCTTCCAGATGAGCACTATGCTCGAGACTATATAAAAAAGAGGAAGATTCCTGAGCATTTCTGGAACGAAATATTTTTTGTTCCGAAATTTCGTGATTTCCTAGATAAAGAGTTCTCCAATCACAACAAAGACGAGGTCCCAAACGACGATCGTATCGTACTTTTTTATACTAACGAAAAAGATAAGATAACAAACGTCGCAGGACGAGCATTGTCTGAATCTAAAATTCGTTATGTTACGATAAAGGTGGCTGATGAGAAAAAAATATTTGGCTTGCACAGGTTGCAAAAACAAAATAAAGTCTACGTCTTGGAAGGACAATTCGATTCTTTCTTTGTTGATAATTCTGTTGCCAGTGGTGATAGTAATTTGGGCAACATGGCAGCAATTCTTTCTGACTTAGATGTTATATTAGTATATGATAATGAACCACGTAATAAAGATATTGTAAAACAAATTGAAAAATCTATAGATCGTGGTTATAATGTTTGTCTTTTTCCTGAACATATAAAAGGGAAAGATGTGAATGAAATGATACAAAATGGTTTGACTTCAAGTGAAATAAAAGATATTATAAATGTTAATACTTTCAGTGGTCTAACAGCCAAACTGAAATTCACTCATTGGAAAAGGTGCTAGTATGGAAACACTAGAAGATTTAGGTTTGGAAATTATAAAAAATCCAATCAAACGTGTGCGTCTTCAATTTCATGCAGGGCTTTGGTATGTAGAATATCAACGACCTGCGAAATATTATGTTGATGGATGGTGGTGGTTTGATGATAGCAAATATGCTGAGTATAAAGATGCATATGCACGTGCACATCAATTGGCTAATGAAGGCGGCACAAAAGAAATGCGCCGCAAAACTCTCACTTTCGAGGCGAATACATGAAAGTGAAACTAGTTTCATATTCAAAACCAGTTTTGGAAGGGTTGGATACACCAACGGACCTTGTTGCTTATTGCGCAAGAGTATCCAATCCTTCCAATCAAATTAATTCTGAGACAGCAGAAAAATTGATCAAATATTTGATCAAACATCAACACTGGTCACCGCTTGAAATGGCGACGATGTGTTTAGAAATCGAAACCACACGAGATATTGCAAGACAAATTCTGCGTCATCGTAGTTTTTCGTTTCAAGAATTTTCACAGCGTTATGCTGATCCTACAAAAGATTTAGAATTTACAACGCGACAGGCGAGATTACAAGATCCTAAGAATCGTCAAAATTCAATCTCAGAAGGTGTAGATGTGATGATTCAATATGAATGGGATAAACGCCAAAGAGATTTTATTGATCAGGCTAAACATCTTTACGAATGGGCGATTAATCATGGGATTGCCAAAGAACAAGCACGTGCTGTGCTGCCTGAAGGTCTTACAATGTCTCGAATGTATATGAGTGGGACGTTAAGATCATGGATTCACTATATACAACTCCGAAGCGGTAATGGCACACAATTAGAGCATGTAGACATTGCGAAAGAATGCGCAAAGGTTATCGCTGAAGTTTTCCCACTTTCTACACAATTCATCGCACAAGAATAATAAGGAGCAAGAGATGACAACTAGACTTCCAAGCATTTATCAAGATTTTATTCACATCTCTCGTTACGCTCGTTTTAATGATGAACTCGGTCGTCGCGAGACATGGGATGAAACTGTGGATCGTTATATAAAATTCTTCCAAGAGAAGACAAACAACAATAAGAAAGTTCCTTGGGAAGAATTGCGCGAAGCCATTCTAGGTCTTGAGATCATGCCATCAATGCGTTGTTTAATGACTGCTGGTCCTGCTTTGGAAAAAGATCAAGTGGCTGGATATAATTGCTCCTATGTCGCCATTGATAATGTTAAAGCATTTGATGAGATCATGTATGTGCTTATGTGCGGAACAGGCGTTGGCTTTTCTGTAGAGTCAAAGTATACAAATAAACTTCCTGAAGTGCCAGAAGAATTACATGATACAGATACAACAATCGTTGTTGCTGATAGTAAGATTGGTTGGGCATCAGCATATCGTGAGATTCTTTCGCTGCTTTACACTGGAAAGATTCCAAAGTGGGATGTAAGCAAGGTTCGTCCAGCAGGTGAACGTCTCAAAACTTTTGGTGGTCGTGCGAGTGGACCAGAACCATTAGTTGATCTTTTTAAATTCACTCTCAATATCTTTACAAAGGCGCGTGGTAGGAAACTATCAACGTTGGAGTGTCATGACATTGTATGTAAGATTGCAGATATTGTTGTTTGTGGTGGTGTTCGCCGTAGTGCTCTCATTTCTCTTACCGATCTCAACGATGACCATTTGCGCCACGCAAAGTCGGGAGATTGGTGGACGCATAACGGACAAAGAGCGTTGGCAAACATATCAGCAGTGTATGATAAAAAAGTTGAGATGGAAACATTCATGAATGAATGGCATGCTCTCTATATGTCAAAGTCTGGAGAGCGTGGTATTTTTTCACGCGCTGCTTCGAAGGCAGTTGCAATGAAGAATGGTCGTCGTGATCCGAATCATGAGTTCGGCACGAATCCTTGCTCTGAAATTATTTTGCGTCCATTTGAGTTTTGTAATCTTTCTGAGATCGTTGTTCGCGCAAACGATGACGTTGAATCATTAAAGCGCAAAGCACGTCTTGCTACAATCATCGGCACATTACAATCAACGCTTACAGATTTCCGCTACATCAATAAGAAGTGGAAGAATAACTGCGATGAAGAAAGACTATTAGGTGTTTCGCTTACAGGTATTTGCGATAGTAAATTATTAAACAAACCATCACAGAAACTTGCAGATGCACTCGACGCGATTCGCGCACATTGTGTTGAAGTGAATAAAGAATTCGCTGATATTCTTAATGTTCCAGTATCAGCAGCAATTACTTGTGTAAAACCATCAGGCACTGTATCTCAGTTAGTTGATACTGCATCAGGCATTCATCCACGTTATGCACAATACTATATTCGTCGTGTAAGAGCAGATATGAAAGATCCTCTTGCAAAGTTTATGATTGATAAGGGATATAAGGCTGAAGAAGATTTCTATAGTAAATCAAACTGGGTGTTTAGTTTCCCCATGAAGGCACCAAAGAACTCGGTTACTCGCAATGATATGACTGCGATCGAGCAGTTAGAACTTTGGAAACTTTATCAGGATCATTGGTGCGAGCACAAACCATCAATTACCGTATATGTTGGTGATGATGAGTGGCTAGAGGTTGGCGCATGGGTGTATAAGAATATTTCAGTACTGTCTGGAGTTTCTTTCCTTCCACGCGATAATGGCTCATATCGTCAGGCGCCATACGAAGAAATTGATGAGGCGAAGTATAATGAACTTCTTGAACTTCAAAACGCTAACATTAATTGGATTGAGTTTATGGAAGAAACTGATACCACAACCTCAGCAAAAGAACTTGCATGTTCTGCGGGTGTATGTGAAATTTGAGATAAAAAATAAATTCAGAAGAGGACTTCGGTCCCTCTTTTCATTTTAACTATATAAACCTATGGCATATTTAAATGACAATTCAATCGAGTGGAGTACAATGCAGCACAGGAATCGACTATTCCAGTCATTGCGCACAACATGGCGAAGATATCGCTACATGCCGCTCATTTTTATTTCATCGTGGAAAGAAAATGGACTTGCTCATGCATATCGACATACACTTGCAGTAATTAAATTTTTGAAGAGGTAATATGTTATACACTCATGCAGGATCATTACCGACTCACAAATATGTTTGGATTCAGCCAAATGCAATTGGTAAACATGATTGGATGCGTGGCGTATGGTTTGGATTGACCTCTTATCCTGGAAGAGCATGGGGATGCCATGTGATGCTCGAGTGTGGTGCAGTATATCGTAATGTTCCTCTTCATCAACTTGCTTATAAAAATACAGCAATTGAAACATGGACTCCGAGTCAAGCTGCGACATGGGATTGCTATGGATGGCAGTTTTCTACTATTGAATATCCTTTCTTATTAAATATGAATTGCAAAGTTAAACTACAAAATGGTCAAGAACATCGCGGAATGTATCTGTTTACTGCAGTCCCTGTTGGCGATCCATTCAGTGCAGAACCAGAGCAAGGAAAAGAATTCTACTTTATCGAACTTGAGAATGGTAGATACACAGCACAACCAACTAATCATGTTTTAATTGAAGATAGATCCTTTGTAGACAAAGAACAAGGTTGGCCAAATTTTTTAAATAGACAAACTCAATGGTTCTCAGCAGAGGAAGGTAAATGAGTATAGAAAACGATTTTGATTTCGGGTTCAGTTTTGAATCTGAAGAGCCAATCATAAAACCCATGGTAGCACCTGCGGCAAATAATGATCAACTTCTTGTATTGCAAAATAAAATCGATTCATTACTAGATGCTCAAGAACAAACACTTCAATCTGCTCTAATTAAAGCGATGGAAGAGAAAAACAAAGCGAAACTTAAAGAACTCGAAGCATTGATTTTACCATTGCTATATAATCTAATGAAGAACCCTGAGAAACCAATCATTAATTGGCCAAATAGAAAATCTATAATTGAGAAACAAATTGAAAAAATTATAGCAGTCACTAGGAGTGTGTGATGCCTGATTTAAAATTAACCTGTGATAATTGTGGATCTATGTTCGCATTGTCTTTTGAAGACGATGAAGTAAGTTATTCGCCAAGTCATTGCCCATTTTGCGGTGATTACTATGATAATGAGAAAGAAGAATTGAACTTTAATGATGAAGATGATAATTATGATATAAGTGAAGAAGAATTAAATGAAGATGACGAAGATGATCGTCGTTGGCATTGATTACAGTCTAACATCTCCATGTATTTGCGTTAGTCGCGACAAAACATTCTCAAACTCATTCTTTTACTATCTAAACGATCGTAAAACAGTCCAAGGTAAGTTTCATAATATTCTTGGTGAAGGGCATGACGAATACCTAACCGACCAAGAAAGATATGAAAATATTGCTGAATGGGTGCTTACCATTCTTGCAGACTTTGATAAGAAAGAGATTGTAATTTTAATTGAAGATTATTCGTTTGGTTCTAAAGGAAAAGTGTTTAATTTAGCAGAGAACTGCGGTATACTAAAGTATCTCTTGCACAAAAATAACTATCGATTCTTCACAGTCGCACCAACCGTGATTAAAAAATTTGCTACAGGAAAGGGTAATGCAACAAAAGAAAAGATGTATGAAGCATTTTTGGCTGAGACATTTATAGATCTACATAAGATCATATCACCCACCACAAAACTTGGATCGCCAACCACAGACATAGTTGATTCTTGGTATATTGCTCGATACATGCAAGAAAAATCAAACAAAAAGGAATCTGTATGAAGAATATTTTAGTGACTGGTGCTGCAGGATTTGTTGGTAGTCATTTGGTAGAAAAATTATTAGAGAACGATAAAAATAAAGTTTATTGTGTAGATAATTTTTATACAGGAACAGTAAAGAATCTTGAAAGTGTAATTAAACATCGTAATATTCGTTTATATGAACTTGATGTTACAAGTGATCAATTCGTTGATGCCTTTTCGATTCGTGCACTTGATGTAATTTATAATCTTGCCTGTCCTGCTTCACCTGTGCATTACCAGCGCGATCCGATTGCCACAATGATGACATGTGTATTGGGTGCTCGAAATGTTTTAGAAATTGCTCGCAAAACAAAGGCACGTGTTGTGCAAGCATCAACGTCAGAAGTGTATGGTGATCCAGAGGTACATCCACAACCAGAGATTTACCATGGTAATGTAAATCCAATTGGTCCTCGCGCATGCTATGATGAAGGGAAACGTGCTGCTGAGACTTTATTTTTTGATTACAGGAGAAAGCATAATGTCGACACTGGTGTATTCCGCATATTCAACACTTACGGACCTCGAATGGCAAAGGACGATGGGAGAGTTGTCTCTAACTTTATCGTCGCTGCTCTTGCTAATGCAGCTCTAGAAATTTATGGTGATGGAACTCAAACACGAAGTTTCCAGTACATTGATGATCTTATTGATGGAATCATAAAATTTTCCAATTCGAAAGAAGTTGGACCATTTAATCTTGGTAATCCAGGAGAATTCACTGTTGATGAACTAGCATCTATAATTATTAAAAAGATAAATAAAGGTTATAAGATTAATCTTGCTTCAGCAATTGATGATCCAAAACAACGCAAGCCAGATATTACAAACGCTAAAGAGAAACTTTATTGGGAACCAAAAGTTTCATTGTCGGAGGGTTTAGATAAAACTATCGAATATTTTAGGAGTGTGTAATGACCGAAAAAGAATTGAACGAGGTTGATGGCGCACTATGGGGATTGATACATTCAACCGATAATAAAATAGAATGTGATACTACAGTTTATAAATTTTCTTCTATTAATATTCCAGTTAACGAAGAAATGGGCTCATTCAAGTATAATATTTTTACATATAAGCCAAGTGAACCTGAGAACACGTTGCAATTTATGAAAGCATACATTGGAGATGTAAAAAACTTTATTAATAATTATGCAAACGCTGGATATAATGGACTCATGATTAAAGATGGATGTGTTCCAAAGAAAACAATAAAAAAGATGATTCGAGTTACATGTGAAAATTTAGATGTTTCAAGCACTGTTTTGAAACCCATTCTCGCGAAGATTTGATGAGATAAAATACTAAATACACAACCAGCCACCCTACCTTTCGGTGTACGGTTTGTCGCACAGCGATGGCTGCTTTTGTAAATTAGGAATCTAGGACACAGTGCGTAATGTGTGACGATAGATGAACCGAGACTTCTAAGAAATAATTTCGAAACGACTTTTCTCTATATACTGACTCCTAACCTAAAGGAGTCAGTCAATGAAATCTAAACTCGCAGTTCTATTTGCATTCTCCCTACTTGTTTTCTCTCATTTTGCCAATGCGCAATCTAGAGATACGATTGCTATCGTAGGATCTTCAACCGTATATCCATTTACAACTGTTGTTGCTGAACAACTTAGTCGTCAAGGAAAATTTAAAGCACCAAAAGTTGAATCAACAGGCACAGGTGGTGGCATCAAACTATTTTGTAATGGTGTCGGTCCACAATTTCCAGATGCTGTAAATGCATCACGCGCAATGAAGAAAGGCGAGTTTGAGACTTGCGTAAAGAATGGCGTCAATGAAATCGTCGAAATCAAAATTGGCTACGATGGTTTAACAATTGCTGATGCAAAGTCTGGTGCGATTTCATCGCTCACAAAGAATCAAGTTTGGTTAGCACTTGCAAAACAAATTCCAGATGCTTCTGGAAAATTAATTGCGAATCCAAATAAAACTTGGAAGGATGTTGATGCAACATTGCCAGCAATTAAGATTGAAGTTCTTGGACCACCACCAACTTCTGGCACAAGAGATTCATTTCACGAATTGTTTATGGAAGAAGGTTGTCCATTTGAAAACAAAAAGCAGTGCCACACAATTCGTGAAGATGGAGTTTATATTGAAGCAGGTGAGAATGACAATTTGATTGTTCAAAAATTAATTGCAAATAAAAATACTCTTGGTATTTTTGGATATTCATTCTTGGATGAGAACAAAGATCGTGTCAAAGCATTGAAAATCGACGGTATTGCTCCATCCTTCGGAACAATCTCTAGTGCTAAATATACTGCGGCTCGACCTTTATTCGTTTACTTCAAGAAGCAGCACATTGGTGTAATTCCTGGTCTAAAAGAATTTATGGAAGAGTATGTGAGTAACAAAGCCATTGGTGAAGAAGGTTATCTTTCAGACCGTGGTTTAGTTTCTCTTGACAAGTCAGATCTTGCTCAAACAAGAAATGATGTTAAAGTCATGAAAAACTTTAAGCCGTAATTTCGCGGTGTACAAAAGGAGTATATGATATGCGTAAAGCAATTCTAGCATCTGTTATTTTGAGTGCAATGTTCTCAGTGGCGCAAGCTGCTGATGTGAAGTGGAGTGGCGACTTTGGGTATCGTAGTGATGCTCTTGAAGTTGGTCCAGTCGACTCAAATCGTGATCGTTTCCGTGCTGTTTTAAAAGCAGACGCCAAGATTGACGACAAGACAAAAGTTGTATTCGGTGTTCGCACTGGTACACTCAAGTCAGGTTGGAATGACATGGGCGCAGGAAATTCATTGAAGGATGTGGATCTCAATTTGGCATATGTTGAATATGCAGCAACGCCATTTGCAAAGTTAACACTTGGCAAAATGAATCGTCCTTGGGTATCTGATGCGTTGTTCTTCGACAACGACATTAAGCCAGAGGGATTAGCAGTTGCTGTGAAGCATGATAGCGGTCTTGTAGCCAGTGCATTTAAACTAAAATTAGTTGAAGGCGCAACAGCAAAAGACAGCGATCTCGCTGGTTTACAAGTTGGTTATGCAAAGAATCTTCTAGGTCTTGATGTTGCTGCTTCTGCTGCAATGTTGAATCAAGAAGTTGTTCTAGCAAACAGAACTGAAAAGTTCGATCAACTCGTACTTGGCTTGTCAGCAGCAAAAGAAGTCGCTGGTCTTCCAGTGAAAGTTTTTGTTGAACAAGTAACCAACGATGAGGCTAAAACCCTTGATAAAGCAACTGCTTATGGTGTTACTTTTGGAAATGCAAAGAAAGCAGGTGACTGGGAAGTCAGCGTATTGAAGCAAGATGCAGAAGCCAATGCTCTATCAGCCGTTTGGACTGATAGTGATTTTGGTGGTGAAGCAGCACTTCATGACGGTACAGCCATTCGCGCAGCCTATGGGCTCACGGATAGTTGGAAGGTTCGCGGCAGTCTCTTTGATGTAGAGGTTGGTGCAGCCAAAACCGATTACAAGCGACTCATGGTCGATCTTGTATTTGCGTTCTAATTTCTAATCGAAACTAGAAATACGAAGAAGGGGACGAAAGTCCCCTTTTTTGTGCCTGTCGTAAGTTATTGATTTTATTAGAGTTTTTTCTATTGCGTTTAATTCGCTTCTAGTATATAATGATTGTATGAAGATATATTTCGAAGTTTACGAAAACGCCCGAGTCAATCACCCGATTACAGGAGAGAGAGTTAGGGGTAACAAACTTATACTTACGACTAAAAATCGCAAGAAGGCGCTCGTCCTTTACCACGAGCAAGAGAAAATAAGGTGGGTCGAAGAGATTACCAATATAGACGGTGACGAAAGCACCGACATTATCACCGAGTAACAATTCAAACTTTACTTTTGTAAAAAACTGAGATACAATATTAATTATGGCTAAGTACATACCAAAGGTTGTTCCCGAACCGATCTGGGAAAAGCGCACTGGTCCTTGCAGTCAATTTGATTTGGTGCATGCGTTTCAGTGGTACAATCATCACAAAGACTCCAAAGATGCACGAAAGTATCTGATTGAATATCTGAGCAAGAACAATCAGATCACGGATCTACAAAAACAGGCAGTGCCGAGTCTCAATCTTTCTTGGAACATTGTTGACGGTTGGTTGGCGCGATGCCTCAGTCGTGGTGCATGGATTCCAGATACATCATTTGCAACCTTTGAGGAGCGCATGCATGCCTTTCGAGATCGCTTGGACAAAATTGTCACAGAGAAGAATCTTACAACAGCAGTCGTTGACACAAGCAACGTCATCTCGATTCAAGACCGAGTTCAATCCAAAGTCGACTATTTCGTCATGGAACTTGAAGGCAAGTTTGACGACGTTTGGCACAAACAAGATGGAGAAGAATTCATACCATACACCTGGATGGTCGAGAACGAAGTAAAGCCAATGCATGCTTCGAAGATCGCAGAATACTTTCGCCAACGTGCGAAAGACTGGATCGCGATCATCGAGTCCAAGGATGAGTATGTAAAAGAATCGTATCCGCGTCCTCGCAAAGAGATGATCGAGGCTGCGAAATTCTTTACTGCGATTACAACTGATGCTGAGAAGTTGGCTTCGAACAAGAATGCTGCTCGGAAACCGCGCAAGAAGAAGCCCGTTTCTTTCGATAAAAAGGTCGCTCGACTTAAATTCAAGAAAGACGATACTGAGAACAAGTTGGTCTCGATCGATCCTGTAAAGATCATGGGATCGCAGCAATTGTGGGTTTACAATATAAAGACACGGAGGCTCGGAGTCTATTCTGCAAAAGACGCTGCAGGACTCTCTGTAAAAGGATCGAGCATTGAAAACTATAAATACAGTGAGTCGATCTCTAAGAAACTCCGAAAGCCCAAGGAGGTGCTCGCGAGAGTCTTGGAGGGAGGCAAAGTTGTATTGCGTAAGGTTATGGGCGAGATAAACTCAAAGCCCAGTGAGTTGAACGGTCGTATCAATAAGGATACAATTCTACTGAGAGTGGAGTAATATGATCTCTGTAACGAGCAACTATCTACGTCAAAAGGATCTTGCGATGGTTCGCAAGTATTCAAAATTTGTTCTTAGCAAACTTGTGCGTGCAGGAGTGCAACGTAAATCCAGAATCACAATTAAGATTCTCGGTGAGCAAGAAATCAAAGATGCCGCTGATCTTCTCGATTTGAAGAAGTATAAAGCATGGTGTACTTATGATGGCGTTGATGAACAAAATCGTAAAAAGTTCACAGTTGTTCTGGATCAAAAAAATCTAAACAAAAAAGCAAAGAAACCAATCACGCGCCTCAAGAATATTCTTATTGATCTTGGGCATGAACTTACTCATGTGAAACAATATCTGAACAATGAGGTCTTTGATTACAAGGATGGCGGTGTTCGATACAAAGGAATCATCTTTGATGGTTCTTACAATGATGACGAGGAATCTTACTATGAAAGTCCATGGGAAATTGAAGCCTATGGTCGCGAGTGGGGTTTGTATCGTTTGTTTGTGAAAAAACTGAAAGAGGAACGATTAAGTTCATAACATGTCTGCAAAAAAGAAGTATGAGTATCGCGAGAAAAAAAATCATAATCGCGAAAATGGAATTCTAAAGCAACGCCGACTCAAAGATGAATCTCGCTGGAGGTTCAATCGAAATGTTGACCCATTGAGTGATGATATCCTAGAGGAAGAGGACTGGTTCTCAGATCCCAATTTCGACGATCGTCGATAAGCGCACATAAGTTATTGATTCTATTACACTTTTTCCTGTTGTAATTGTTGCTGTTTTCAGCGATAATAATAGTATGGAAAGTGAAAGGAAACTCTAATGTTATTTGAAAATCATGATTTTGATATGGCTCTTCACAAGTATGCTGATCATCTCACAGCAAACTATAATTCCACTGGTTCTAGTGGCGGATATTCTATCAGTTATGTGAAGGGTCGCAAGTTTTTGAAGGTTGTCATGACTAGTTGGAATTCTCCTTCGGTGCATAGTTTTATTTGCGTCAAGGAGCACGATGGCTGGAAGTATGGCGACATTCTCAAGGCTGCTTCCTGGGCACAACCTGCGAAGAATTTTATTCGCGGCAATGTGCTGAATACTGAATCTTACAAAGATCATCGATGGGTTGGATTGTAATATGACTGTTGCCGTTCCCAAAATTGGTTCTCGCGTTCGTGTTACAACAATGTATCCGAACACCTATGCGTATCGTGGCAAAGATGATAACTATGTCACACACACGCGTGAGGGTTTGGTAGTTCAGTCAATCTTTCGTGATCCGTTCATGTTTGCTGTAAAGACTGGTGCACCCGATCATCCAGTTTCAGAGTTCAATGCGAAGTCTCATCACATTGTAAAAATTGAATACATAGTTGGTGATGCTTCACAAGTTGCCACTGACAAGAAAGCATGGAAGGTCAAGAGCGAAGATGGCAAGAGAGTTTATCTTGTTCAGCGCATCGATGGTAAATATACTTGCACTTGTAAGGGTTTTGAGTTTAGGAAAGATTGTAAGCACATAGGTGCTGTGAGTAAAAGATAATGTCATATCAAGAGGCACTAGAGGCTGCTGGTGCGCGAGTAATCGCGTATGAGCATTTTGGCGATTGGCAAGGCTCATGGATAGCCTTGGTAGAATATCAAGGTCAGCGTGGCTGGGTACAAGGCGCATTTGGTTCTTGTGATCATTGCGACGCATTTCAGGCTGAGTTCGATTGGGATTCAGACTTTGCATGCAAAGATGTTCAAGGTCGTCTTGCGCAGTTCGGTCGCGATTACTTGGATGATTTGCAAACGACAAAGCAATTGTTGCGTCAGTATGATGAAGATTCTTCTTGGGATTCTGAGTCCGATGATGCTGCGTTCTGGATTCGCGAAACTGTGCAGACTTATGGGGTAGTGTGATGAACGAACGAATCCGTACACTGGCTGATCAGGCTGGATTGAAATACTATAATTGGATCACAAATGAAAGCAATGTTGTTGATTGCGATTTTAGGTATCCCAGAGCAGAAGATTTACAAAAGTTCGCACAGTTGATTGTGAAGGAATGTGCGGATATCGCTACTATGAACTCGCACCAATGGGAACCGCCTGGTCATTATGTGCGAAAACATTTTGGAGTAGAGTGATGAACAAGAAGATTACAATTGAACTTGATTGGGATACGATTGATGGAATCACAACTTGCGCGATGAAGAGCATTCTTGAGAATCTTGAAGTTGATCTCGAGAATCGCAAGGCTGGAACTGGCATTGCTGTCTTTGACACAAACAAGAAGAAAGACATTGCTGAAATTAAGCGACACATCGATGCATTCAAGACTGTCTTGAAATATTATGGTGAAAATTATGAAAATTGATAAGGGTGCATTGGTAGCAGTTATTGTAATCGTACTACATTCTACAATTCCGTTGATAGTCGCTCATGGATTCTATCATGGTTGGCTATTAGAGATGATTCAATGAGTGATCTTGTTCGCATGACACCAGAGACAATCTGGCACTTCACCTGTGATTCTTGTAAGAATTGGTGGAGCATTAGTTCGATTGGATCTGAGTGGAAACCAAGAAAACTTTTCTGCCCTCATTGCGGACACAAACACACATACGAACATCCATCAGTTGAGTCACAACTAGTTGATTCTGGTGATTATACATGATGAAAGATTTTTTGACACTTCTAATTATTTTAGGGTATGTGGGTACATTAGTAGACACTTACATATGAATATAAATGATAAAATTAAACAGTATCAGAATATACTCAGCACTTTTAATGATAACACTGAACGATATAGATTCTTAATTGATATAGCTCGTAAAGCAAAACCATTTCCAGAGGAATACAGATTAGATACTTTTAAGGTGAGGGGATGTATGAGTCAGGTGTGGCTTGTACCTAAACTTGAAGAAGGTTTGATAAAATATTTTAGTGACAGTGATGCAATGATTGTTAAAGGCACAGTTGCACTGGTAAGTGATATCTATTCAGATAGTACAGCCAAAGAGATAATTGAAAATGATCGTAATCTTATGATTGATCTTGATCTAGGTAATATATTGAGTATGAATAGACGCAGCGGCGCATACAATATGTTACTGATGATAAAAGAACATGCTAAGATGTTTTAGAATGAAACTTTCAAGATAAGAAATAGAAATATTATGGAGAAAATAATGACAA
>Ga0194116_10002932_pt1 | contig 21224 bp, 16 predicted proteins | sample TA2MahsurfametaG_4_FD_148617 | JGI IMG/M metagenome (GOLD analysis project Ga0194116, IMG submission 148617) | Freshwater microbial communities from Lake Tanganyika, Tanzania - TA2015008 Mahale S9 surface | ecosystem: Environmental > Aquatic > Freshwater > Lake | place: Tanzania: Lake...
ATAAAACTTGGGGATTGGGGATTGGGGATTGGGGATTGGGGATTGGGGATTGGGCCCAATCCCCAATCCCCAATCCCCAATCCCCAATCCCCAATCCCCAATTATTATGTTTATTAAATCTATTTATCTCTAGATTTGGCATATAATTTTATTGATGTTGTTTAATTCTAACCCGAATTAGTGATTAAAATCAATTTAAATTGTCTCTTGAAAAACTTCGAATTATAAAAAATAATTTTAATTTTAAAGTAAAATTTAATAAAAATATAAAATTTATATAAATGTCTTTTAAAAGAGATAAAAAAAAGAACATTATTGATGATTTTAGATTGGAAGATCTAGTTGACAATGAAGAAGAAAGAGAAAAATTAGAAAAAATGAATGAAATTCAAAGGGAAACATACATTGCAGAAAAAAGACATAAGTAAAATATTAGATTTTAAATGCTAAATGTTTTTATAAATTTTTAAAATAAATTAATTAACCTTTCATCTTTTTAAAGAAAATTAGAAGAAATTCAACGAGAAAATTTAAGAAAGAGCAAATTATCTAATGAAGATAAAAAATTAAACATACTGCAATATGATTCTAAAGTAATTTTTATAATATTAATTGATTTCGAAAAAAAAATATTATCAAATTGTATAAATCGATAATGATTTAAGAAAAAGAGAAATAATCAAAGGTCAGATGATAGCTTCAACAGCGGATATGAAAGTGGAGAAATTAGGAAAAACTCTTCATCTTCCTCTGAATATGAAGATGAAGATGATTCTTCTGAAGCGATGAGTCTTGACTCCGATGAAGATCCAAAAAGAGCGATTTCTCAAATTTCCATTAACGATATTCAAAAGATCCTCATTAAAAGGCTTTTTATTGAAAAAAATTATGACTTACCTATGTTTGATTCTACAATAAAAGATGCTTTCGTCAAGATAAATATGAATACAAATAGAGCATCTGTAAACGGATATTTATTAGGTCAAGTAAAAGAAGTAATTGATATACCTGATAAACCTTATATTTTTCTTGGAAAAAAAATAACTAAATATCTGTCGGTGAGTCACGCATGTAGTAATAAGAATTTTACCTATATAGTTGTGTCTAATTCTCCACTTACAGAACTTGAATTTAATACTTGGTACAGTAGAATGGAAAAGGTAATTTTGATAGTTATATATTTTTTCTTTTTCAAGTAATTTTAGAATTTTCAATATTAATTATAATGATTAATTTAAGAATAAATGCGAAATACCGAATTTGGATAGGATAAATCAAGTTTACAATGCAATTAATAAGATAAACGAAAAATCCTTTACAAAGGAAGAATTACTACAAATAATAACTTTGAAAAAAGAGTCAAAATTAAAAAATCAAGAGAGAAATATGAACATTACACATGAATTGGCAGGTTTAGAAGAGCAATACAATGCAGCATTACAGAAATCCTGTGAAGCTAAGAATCAGGAAATAAAAGCAGAATATGAATCAAAGTAAGAAATTTAAGTCTCATATCATTTCAAAAAAAATAAATTATAAGTATTTTTTTTAATTTTAATATAGAATTAAGGCTATTTTGCCTAAGCTTGAGCTTATGAGAAAGATTGCAGCTGAGAGAGAACAAGAAGATTTGAAAAGGTCTGAAACTGATAGAGTTGCAATAATAAATCGAAAAAACAAAGAAAAGCAAAAAATAAATGATATGAAGAATACATTATTAAATAAAAAAAAGCAAAGAGAAAATATCTCAAATCAATATAAAAGAAAGGATTGTGCACCAGTCAACCTTTTTGACAGCGGTTATTTAAATAAAAAGGTCAAAAATGAATCCAAAACAGCTGAAGAAGAAAAAGGAAAAAATGAAGAAAGAATCATAGACGAACAAAAACCTCTTGGTTTAAATAAAGCACAACTTTTAAAAAATTTGGAAGAGAGGATTATTCAAAAATCAAGGGATATAGATGAAATTTTTATGAAACGAAAAAATACTTCGAATTATAGTTTTAATGAAAATGATATTATTTTCAGCATTCTACCTTTCGACAAAAAATTTGTTTTGGAATTAATAAAGCAGAATAATATTAAAATTAATCTTGTTGATTCAAAAAAATATACTCTAAATGACATAGATATCTAAAAGACTAATAAATACTTATTTTTAAACATGATTTAAATTAAGAATCAAATAGTAATAATCATTATTAAACATTCAAGTTATTTTGTTTTTCAAACTATCAAAAAAATTTAATTAAACTTGAATGAATGATTTGAATATATCAACACTATCCTCTGTAATCAGCTCTTTTTTTTCAATCAATTTTAAAATATCATCTTTGGAGAACCAATATGCTTTTTCGACCTCACCGTCATTGAAAGTTAAGTTTATTTCAGAATTCTTTAACTTTAAATGGTAATTATAAGACCACATCTTAGTAATCTCATTTTCAAAATAACTTTTCCCTAAATAAATTAAATCTTTTGCTGAGTAATCTTTATCAATTAATAATCCTATTTCTTCATTAATCTCTCTAATTGCAGACTAATTAAATTTTTTTAATTAAAAATTTTTGCCTTTAATATATCTTCTTCCCCATAAGTTACTACTCCTCCAATAGTCAAATCTAAATAAGAAGGACAATATTCTTTATTTTTTGATCTTTTTTGCACAAGAAAAAGACTACTAAAAGTTTCATTAATTAATTTATAATTTTATTTTTAAACTCGAATTACTCAAAGTTGGTAACTAAGATAGAAGTACATCTGTGTATTAGTCTATCTCTCCTCTAATAATTAGATTTTATAATCATAATTTTATTATTTAAACTTAAAAAAATAAAAATCTAATTACCATTATATATCTTGAAGTGTTCCCTATTACACGATTTTCTTTATCAACAATAACTACTATTTCTTCCTTTGTTTTATTTAAATTAATAGCATTGCTTATTTCATTTGAATTCATATATATTTTTCCAAATTGATTTATATTTATTTTATTCAATTTAAATTCATTTCTATTTCGAATAAGAATATTTATCATAGAAAAAAATATTATTTCTGCTTTTAAATGAGTTTTATTATTTATATTTGTAATTTTAAAATGAATGATTTTAAATTTCGAATATTGACCGTAATCCAAATTTTTTATTTATCAGTTTCAATGATGAATTCTGAAAATATTGCAAAAGAAATTCTTGATGAAAAGTTTACTGAAGAAAATCTTTTATTAGAAGAAAAAACTAATAATATTTTAAAAGGAAATCTATTTATTGAGAATGATATGAATGGATTTCTTAATAAATATAATACTAATTCATCATTGATTAATAATGAAAATTTAATAAAAGAAAATAAAAGTATTAATTATGATACAATTTTTAACTTAAATTCTTCTGTAATAAGCAACTTTGACACAAAGCTTGTACAACATCCTGAAATAAAATATCATAGTTTCGAAGTTAATACTATCAATTCATTTTTAAGGTCATTTTCGTTATTATTAGTTTCTGAAGTCATGGATAAAACATTCCTTATCATTCTCTATTTTTCCACGAAATTACCTTCGGGCAAATTGTTATTTTTTTCAGGAGTAAGTCTTTTATTCATGAATTGCATTTCAATTATTTTAGGCTATTCCTTACCCTTTTTGCTCTATAGATCTCTTATAGAATGGATTGCTTTAATTTCATTTATTTTTCTTTCTTTTGCTTATGTTAATGAAGCTTATTATTTAGATGATGATACTCACGAGCAGAAAATCAATAAAAGAATTAAAACTGAAAGAAGGTCTTTGATATTAGAAAAACGAAATAGCTTAAATAATTTAAAAAATTGTAAGAATAATCTTATAATATTAATGACAAATTTTTTAATTTTTTTTTTAGATTTTTTAAATTAAATAAAAATAGCGATTATTCTTGAAAGATTCAAAACTATAGAGACAAATTTAGAAATGAAAAATTCATTATTAGATAAAAACAGGGATGAAGAAAATGCACCAATTATTAACACAGAGAATAATAATGATTTCAGAGGCCATGATGAAAATCGAAATATTCAAATTGAAGAAGAACAAAATTTTGATATTGATGAAAAGAAAAAAATTTATACTTTAATGTATACAATTATTGTTGCAGAATGTGGAGATCGATCTCAAATATCATCTGTTTTATTATCAACAGTTTATGATATATCTGGGGTTATGCTAGGAACTACCACAGCACTCTTATGTACCATAGTTTTAGCTGTCTTTTACGGCAGTAAAATTTCCAAATATATATCTGAAAAATGTTTGAATTATGTTGCAGGGATTATCTTTCTTCTATTTGGCTTTGAAATTTTATTAACTAAAATAGGATATTTTTCCTGAATTCAATAAATTAGAAATTATATTCTATACATTATTTTTAATATAAAAGGATTGAGTTAACAGCAATCAATAATTTTTGAATTTATTAAAATAGTTTTTAGTTTTCGAATTTTATTATTTCATTTTACTTTAGCATCTGCCATAGCTTTATTTATAAAGAGCTTAAAAATAAAAAAAGGTTTGAAGTTTCAAATTATAATATATTAATATATCAATAAAAATAAATTTTAGCATTGTGTATAATCCACTTTCATTCAGAATGACTTTCAACAAATAATCTTTTAAAAGGTTATTTTTGTCAAAGTAAATTATTAAGAAAATTGGGCAAAATATGATAAGATTCAAGGCTTTTCTAAATAGTTTATAAAAGATGTTTGTCTTCTTATTATATGCATCTCCAAACAAAAACCCTAGCATATTTTGCAAATTAATTAAAATATATTCAGGCAGCATTAAAACAACAATGTAAATTAGACCAACAAAATAATTAATAAAAAATATCAAAAATAAATTCAAGCCAAGATAAAGTAATGATATAATGTTATTGATTTCAGCCTCTATATTTTTGATGGAGAAAGAAAAAACATCTTGAAAGTCCTTTTCTTCTAAAAGGAGACTATTATCAGAAAATTCCAGATAATTGTTTTTTTTTTGTAAAATTTTTGTTAATATAATTTTTGTTAGATTACACAGAGCTAAAAGTAATAATAAAGCTATTATTTTGAAATTTTGCTCTTCTTCATTATGTATATGAATATATACACTTAAACTTTTAAATATATTTTTGACTTGGATATAATTTTTTATTAGATTTATATTGATGATGTCCAAAAATGAAAAAGAAATACAGAAAAATAAAACAAAAAATATTTGAAAACCTAGGTAGACTAAGAGTTTTCCAGTTATGAGATTTCTTTTAATAAATTTTTCTAGTTCTTCAATTGAATCATTCATAATCAAAACTTTTTCATTTTTTTTCAAGCTATCAAAAATTTCATTTTCTTGATCATTAATAATATGAATTTTGTCCAATATTTCAAAAAATATTCTTAAAACACATAAAACCGGGATTAAAATGAAAAACCCAGTTCCTTGAAATTTATTATTTTTACTTAATATGTAGTTATTATCACCTCGGAAGATATCGATTTCTACTTTATTCAAATTTTTAATCACTCTTTCAAAAACACAAAAAATATTGAATCCAAAATTAATCATATTATTATTAATTTGACTTATGACAAAAAATTCTTTAATTTCTCTTTTGATAATAGGTGAATTTTTCTCAATTTTTATTAAAATAGAAAATTTCCCTTCACTAATTAGAATATCATTTGCATTGATTTCTCTATTAAAATTAAAATAATTTTCTAAAATATTGTGAAAAATATAAGAATAATGATAGGAAAGTGTTCTAAAGACTTCAGAATCTCTAATTTTAGTAGTATCAATAAGCAAATTCATGTAGCTGATTATGAAATATTTTATTTTATTAATTTTATTTTTGAAAAATTGATTGGATAAAAAATCGAATTTACTTTCAAAGGTCTGGATTGAAGCTTTTGAATTTAAATTATTTTCGTTTATTATTTTGTTGAAATTATCATAAAAAATTTTATAATAATCCATATCGATATTTTCAGAATTAAATCCATTTATCTTTAATAAGATATTAAATGAATTTTCTTGATTAATGCTGTTTCCTAAGTTGCTAATATCTATATTAATAAAAAATTCTGGAAATGATTCATTTATAATTTCATCAGTTTTTATAAAATTTACTAGATTACTAGGGAAATTACTGAATAAATCTTTAGAAATGAAATTGATATATAAATCTTTACTCATCCAATTATAGAAATTCTTATTTTCAAAATTTTTCAAAAATGCAAAAACCAAATGGAATGAATTTTCTAAAGGACTTTTATCATTATCGTAAATGAAAAAGAGGATAATTGCTTTTGAAAAATCTCCTCTTTGTGATCTTATGGTTAACGAATTGATTTTTTCTTTATACGAATTGGTTTCGATAGGATTAATAAGAACTCGTTTATTTACAATATTCAAATTAGAAAGCATTTTATTTAAAAGCTGATGATACAAAGCTTTCCGATTTTCTCTTTTACTATAATCTGTGTATAATTTAGAATTTTCTAAGATTTGTTTAAACCAATCAGAAGTTTCTTCATGAAATTTCCTTGAATTTTCAAAAAATTTTTCTTTGTTTTGAAAAATGTTAAATCCTTCACTGAATTTTAGTTGCTTCTCAACAATGAAAATGTTATCACTCAGGAATGGAAATAAGATTAATAATAAAATCCCAGCGAAAAATGTTAGGTTTGATAATTTCTTAAATTTTGAAACTCGCTCTTTTGCAAATAAAACAGTTCCAATTTTGGCAATCATGTTTTGAATGGATAATTAATTAATTTAAGGAACATCAAAAATTTTTTATCAAATTTATAAATTTAGAAATTCTTTATTCTTATTATTAACTTAAAAAATTTCAGATTTTATTTGATAAAATAATTTATAATTTATTGCTTATTGAATTGTCGTTGAAGAGTATATGTTTTAGTTTGAACTTAAACTAAATTATTCAATTTTTATATTATTTAAAGATAATAAAAGTTGTTTTTTTTGTATTTAATTTAAATTCTTTTAATTTTTTAAAATTAATATAAAAATAAAGTTCTAATTTCACATTTCATAAAAATAAACCAGCTTTGAAATATCACAATTAATGTATGAAGCAGAGAAACAAAGCTATTTTTAATTAAAGTTATAATTAATTACTTCATAAAAATTTTGTAATCGCTCAAGAATTTTGATATTTCTCCATTAATTTGGTCATAATAGATGATTCTTATTGTCGTATAAATAAATTCAGCCAAATAAATGACGATAATCATAATCAGCAAAGTGATTATATAATATTTATGGTAAAATCTGTCAACTAAATTAATTTAATAAAAATTTACTTTTCTTAAAAAAATTAGCTTTTCCTGGTTTAGAATAACATTTTTTAAATAAAACTTTAAAATCATTTTGATTATCTCGTTTTTCTATTTCCTTCAATTCCATTTTTATTATTTCTTCTCCTAAAACATTTTCTGTAGATCTATAAAAATCCAATCTTCCCTCCAATAGATTTATCATTGATTGCTCTTTATGATGATTTTATATTATTCATTTAAGTTTATCAATCAAAAGTTAAAAAAAATTTACTATTCATATTATACTGAAAGACTATTTTCAAAGACTTTGTATAAGTAAATAAAAAATAAATTATATAGATCATTCTTGCAATTCTTTGTAATAAAGAAAATTGCCATCTCTCCATGTTTATGAATGAACATCCATATAGCCAAAATACATTTATACACCCAAAACAAAAAATTATGGAAGTAGTTTGAATATGTTTTTTTAAGCTTTTAATACAATAAAATAAAGAGATATATATTTCAATAAACAAATGCAAATAAAAGATTATTATCAGAAAAACATTTTTTCTAAAGCCATCTCTCTCTGAAGGGTTGCTTTTGTAGCTTTCATAAAAACAGAATATCAAGTTACCAATTATAAAAGTAATATAAGTAATTGGTATTATAATGATCCATATCGGCCCATACACTTCACTCTCATATGAATAGAAATTATAAGTGTAAATTTTCTTAAATATTTTTTTTAAGTAATTTATATTAAAACATATTTCTTTCAACAAGATCGAACATTTGTATCTAAAAAGTTTTATAATCATATAAATGAAATCGAATGTTATCCATTTGACAAAAAAGCAAAAAAATATCAAAGTCATTTTTAGTAATGTAACTATAAACACTGCAACTATTGTAATTAGCAAAGCATCTATAGCATAAAATTTTTTTTTGATTGTGTCTCTATGAATGTAAATATATAATTCGTCTATAGTCAATAAGAATTTATCAAAAGCAACTCCATTAGCACTTTCACTCATTAAATGTAATCTATATGCTTAAAAGAACAATTTTTTATAAATTAAAAAATTTTATTTTCAAATTCAGTAAAAAATTTCTTTTAACAAAAAAAAAAGTATTTTATATCATTAATTCAATATCAATATAAGAAAAACTAGATGTTAATAAATGTATTATTATTATTAAAGATAAATTTTTATGAATAATGTCACAGAAGATAAATAATAAATAAATAAAATAAGTTGAGAACACAATTTAAATTTTCTTTAAAATTTAAATTAAAGTTAAATTTTATTTTTGAAGAAATTTTAATAAATGTATGTTTTTGATGAAATATCAAATGAGAGACTTCATTTGCAAAATAATAAATATTTATTGACCAACATTTCTCATTTGAATAGAGAAGTTGATTACAACGAATATGTTAAAATATTCAAATTTTTTAATATTAATAATCTTTCTGAAAACAATGAAAATCAAAAGATAGTATCCGAAGAAAAGAAGCGAAAGAAGCAAAAAAAGAGAGAAAAGATTGATCATTTTTTAAGGGACACTGCAGAAAAAACAGAAATACTAATAAACTTTCTAAGCAATTTAAATAAAGATAAGTCGATTTTCTATTTAAAAAACTTAAGGGAATTGAAAGTAAATGAGAGTGAAAAAAGAGAAAATCAAACAATAAATTATTTGAAGAAAGTTGATTTTTTAGATAAAAGCATAAAAATTTTTAATAATAAACTATCGTTGATGAAAGAAAATAAAGATATATCCCAATTAATCTTTCGAGAATTGCTGAATTTTAAAAGAAATGGCTTTCTTGTAGAAGAAAATTATAAATTTCCTGAAATTGTTGAAACTTTATCTACCAAATTAATTTTTAAAAATTGCTTTATTTTAGAAAACTTGCTTGGTAAAAAAATTTTAGAAAAAAAATTTTCTATGAATTTAACTTATAAAAATTTGGAACCCAAACACAAAGAGGAGAATAGTAATCATAAACACTTCCAATTGAATTATGACTTTTATGAAAAATTTAAAAAGAAGAAAAAACTTGAATTTTTGTTGATTTTAAAAATTTTTAACAAGAAGCTTGTGTACAATTTAGGTCAAATATTAGATGATTGGATAGAGGTTTATTTCTCAAATATCCTTGATGATTCTGTTAAAAAGTATGCAATGATTAATTATTTGAAATTTATTTATAAATACATTTGTTACAAAATATTCAAATTGGAAATTAGAAATATTTCAAAAATTATTGGAAATAATTTTTATGAAAACAAGCAATTTTCTTATTATTTAGACCGTAATAGCACTTATTTATCTATTAATAGCTCATATTATGATATTTTAGAAGTTAATTTGATGATGATGAAAATTAAAGAAAATTCAAACTTACAGAAGCATTTAAGAGATGACTATATTATTATACCAGTAACAAATTCACATTTGATATCAAATAAAAATCAAAATGTGGGATATAATGTAAATCCAACCTATTCTAAGATGAAAGGAAATGAATATTTGACAGGCAATTCAAGCTTTACAAATTCCACAAGGCAAGGTTTTACTCAATGTAATTATAATATGAATTCAAGAAATTATTTTCATCAAGTTCAAAATTTAGATGTTGTTTCGAATACAAATCAAAACAATTTAAGGAATAATTTATTTAATAATTTCAATATTAATACCAATTATAATAGAGCAAATGGATCAAATATTGGTAATAATAACCAGGTTAATCATTCGAATATTTACAACTCTAATTTAAGCTTTCAAAATCAGAATTTTTTAAATAATTATAATTCATTCAAAATTAATCCGAACAATAATATAAACCTAGATGACCAAACTAAGTCTTCAATTTCTTCTACAGAAGAAAATAAAGCAACTGAAAAAGAAGCAGAATCAAAATATGAAATCTCAAATGATTTGATTTGTTACTTTGTCCTTAATATTTTCAATGAATTAAAATCTTTTAAATCAATAAGAGAATTTTATTATAAACTCTATATGAAGAATTGCGAAAATGCAAATATGCCTAATATTAATAGTAATCAAAGATTTAATTTTTTTGAAATCTACGATGCTACCATATTCAATTTCAATCTTAATAAACTGAATCAAATTGTTTTAAGAAAGTTTGTTATTTGTCACATTGATGAAATAATAAATAAAAGATTTTTATCTATTACTAAAATTCCAAATTTAAATTTCCTTTCTGGTAATTATTCCTATCGCTTTACAATTTTAAATAATTTGCTTAATATCAAACTTCGAAATTGTGAATTTTCTTTGGTTTTTCAAAAGAATAAAACCAATTTCGATTTCTCAATAACAAATAAAAATTCAATACTTATAACAGAAAAAGAATCTAATCAAGAGATATTCAATAAAAGAATAGATTTTAATCTTTTATTTGAAAAACTTGAAAAATTCTTGGAATTAAATCAATAAAATTAAATATTAATCGTGATATATATTTATAAAGAAAAAGATGCTATAAAGATCAGCTTTTAGATAAATATAATTCTAAGTTATTTCTTTAATTAACTAAATAATATTTAAAATACCGCATAAATAACAATTTTTATAAAGATATTTAAAAATTAAATAATTATAGAAAATTTAATAATCTTTTATTAAACTCTTAAGATAAAACAATTGAACAATTAAAATTATTGACATTAAACTAGTTTCGATTATTGAATAAAAGCCAATTCTGTAATTATTGATTAAAGTCGCTAGAAATTTATTTTATTTTAATATTTTATATAAGTAATATTCTTACTTGATCGATGTCCGTCATATTTTTTATTCAAAATATTATGAGTGAATTTTAATTTTCCCAATTTCTTACTAACCTTCTTGATTTTTTTGGTGAAGTCATCAAGATGAGAGTTTTTCAAATGAGAGTCAATATTTTCTCCTGTGTGTAAAGCAAATGATACTTTAATAGATTCTAATGACTAAACAATAAATTTAGATGAGAATATTAATATTTACGTTGTGATTACTCAGTATAAATTTATAAAATCCAGCTTTAGGAGCACGAAATTCAAAATATGATTGACCTTTGTTTTTTTGCACAAAAATAGGATGTCCACTAGGCTCCAAGATTTCAAAGTTTATTTTTTTAAATTCTTCATTCACAAAATAAGCAACTCTTGTTAAAGCAGAAGTTACTAGAATTTCTTCATAAAATTTCTAAATAAATTGGAAAATTAAAATATAATTACATATGTTGAATACTTCTTTAATTTAATAGTCAGCAAGTCTTGAGCTGTAAAATTAGATACTTGTTGCTCCCAATCTTTTCTTAACTGTCCTTCTTCTTCTCTTTCTTTCTGCAATTTTTCTTCTACTTCTTCTTTTACTTTAACTTCTTCAATATTTTCATAATATTCAGCAATATGGTCTTCTTCATAAATTTCTTCAGTGTTGGATGAAGTTTCATTCAATCTATTATAATAAAGCTTCTCGATTTCTTCCGTTAAGTTAAACTCTTTTTGATTAAGCTTTTCTTTATGTTGGCTATTATTATTAAAGAGTGTTTCATTATTGTTATTTAATAGAATTTTTCCTTGATCTACTTTATTGATTTGTTTTTCATCTTGATGTAAAAGAGAACTATTATCCTTTTTCAATTCTTGTATTTCATCTTGATTTATAAGAGAACTATTTTCCTTTTTTGATTCTAATGAATTCTAAAATAAAAATGTTATAATTTTTTTCATACTTTTTTAATTATAGTTTGAGATGTTTCTTCAATTGAAGAAAAATTTTTCTCAAAAGTTTCGTTCAAAATACTTTGATTAATATAATTTGTTTCTGTACCCTCCAAAAGTCTAATCTCTTTTAAAATATTTTTTTCATTAAAATTACCTTGATTACTTAATGTAGAATTATCTGATACAATTAGGCTTTGATTAATATTTTCTTGTATTTGATTTATAAAAGAAAGATTTTTATCATTTTCTAAATTACCAAGTGAATTATTTGTTTCATTTTTCTCAAAAGAAAAAGCTATTTCTGTTTTATTTTTATTCAAACTGTCTGTTAAAGAATCATTATTTGTGATGTTTAAATTTTTTTTAATACTATCATCATTAGTCAAAACTTCTTTACTAGTAAAAATGATATTTATCATCAGGCAGGAGAAAATAATTAAAATCTTCTCTTTCATTTTTAAATATAACAAAAATTAAAAAAGAAATTCAAAATAAAATATTATAAATTTCTTAGCATTTAAATTAACAAATCTTTATAAGTTTGTATATTAAAATAGATTAAATAAAATAGATTTATAAAATAAGAAAACCATAGTCAAACTAGTTTTATTTGAAGAAGTAAATATTAAAGCTAAAATTCCGAATTTTTAAATAAATAAAAAATATATAAAAATTCTCAATTATTTAAACATCAAATATATTCATATTTGCTAAATCAAACCATTAAATAATTACAAATTTGATATTTTTATGACAGTTTTGTGCAATTTAAACCAAAAACAATTGGTGCTTGTCTTAAAACCTCTTTTTTCTCAATTGTTTTCTCTTCACCCATTGTAGCGGTCGCATCTATTTTGATTTGAGTTGTAGCTGGAGTTGGTTTTTGAGGCTTTTTATCTTTAATATTTGTTTTTGTTTCAATCAATAGAGGTTGATTTGCAATTTGCTTGAATTCTGAGACCTTTTTAGGATTTCTGTATTTACTTATGCAATTTGAAATGAAATTTAATCTCAAACTTTCATCTAATATATCATCAAGTAATTCTGAAGCTTCATTTAAATCCAATGACCATTTTGTTGTTAGGATAGTGCTTACGCCAGTAAGTGTCAAAATAGCGATTAAATCTAAAGGCTGATTGCTAAATGAGAAATTTTTCGGAATAAGACTTTTTTGATCTACAAAGTTTTTTGAACAACAAAGTCTATCGAGAACTATTGCTAATTTACATTTTGAAAATCTGCTGCTTTCTAAGAATTCTTCTGGAGAATATTGATAAAACAAAGCAGTCTGAGATAAAAATATAAATGCTGTTGAATTAGCATATATTTTTTGTAATTCAGGCATTGATGGATAGTGTTCATAACTTGCTAATCCTTCAGGTTTGGAATCAGTTTTACCAGAAGAAACTGTCAATTTGTTATCCACAGATTTTTTAGGATCTATTTTTGTTGGATTATCTTTTGAATAATCTAAATAATATTTTGAGAGAGATTTATCAATATTAATTGAGCTACCTGTATTTGGATTGAAATTATTAGCTTTGAATCTATGTGCCATAGCGTTGAGGCAAAAGTCGTAAGATTTATATGGGATTTTACTAAAAGGGTATAAAAATTCAAAAGGTAATTCGTAAAATCTATAATCAATTAAAAATGTAATTGATTCAATTTGAGAGTTTGGTAAATTTATATTTAACTCAGGCGATTTAGGATCTTTTTTAGTATTTATATTAATTTTCTTATCTGTTGAGCTTCCATCTTCAGATTTGATTTCAGGATTTATTATCTTATCAATATCTTCGAATATTTCAGCGAATAAACTTTGGAAATAATCTGTTATTGTCTTAATCTGGATGTCGTATTGATTATAGGCTTTATTAATATCTTCAGCGGTAATCATTACCGATTTTATAAGACTATGCTTCATTTTCTTGATGCTATTTATCATATTATCTATTTGAGAATTTATTTCTGAGTCAAGCTGAATCCTTTTAACGTAAAATTCTTGCTTTTTTTCAGCTCCTCCTTGAAAATACATAAAAGAAGTATAAAGAATTGATCGATCTTCTGTCATTTGGAAAATTAAAAAAGAAGAGTTATTTGGTAGAATATTTTTTATTTCACTCCAGTTTATTGGATGTGTAGTTAGTTTATAATAAGGAAGTTCAGTCACATATTTAATAAAATTATTTATAGATTCAGGGTAGGATAAGCTTGTAGTGCTGTATTCAAAATTGTTTAAAGCTGTCTTTAAGGAATTAAGTGCTACCCAATCTCTTGACGAAGAATTAAGATATTTTTCTATTGTGTCAATAAAAAATAATTTTGCAAAAGTGTTCTGATACTCAGAAATAGATTTGAATGTTAGTTCGATATTCAAATACCCAGATGTTTCAATTAAAATATTATAATAAATTAAATTTTCCTTATTTTTCTTAATGTTAGTTAAAGGATTATTAAAGAGCTTTTGTTTTTCACTGATCTTTCGTTCAAATTCATTTATTGAATTGAGAGCTTGTTGATGATAATTTTTAATTTTAAAAACATCATTTTCATTAACTACTAACCCTTCTAAAAGCTGCCTATTAGCTTCATTTATAGCTTTAAGAGTTTCTGAATTCCAAATGTTTTTTAACTCACGATTATTAGTTGATTGAAGTCTCAAAGAATTAATGTACTCTATCATATACAAAATATATTCTCGAGAATCATAAGGGATCAAGCTTGTGCAAGATGCAAGCATGGATATAGATAGCTCAAATCTAGAATGTTCAATTCCAATTTTTTCTTTTTCAGCACGATGTAATTCTTTAGTTAATTCATTTAAATGCTGAATTACAGCAGTGTTATATTTTACTCCTGTTTTAGGATCAATGAAAGATTCATCTATTTTAGTTTCATCAGGATTATTTTCATTGAAAGAATTAGTATTTTTAAAGGCTCTTTCATTTATAGAATTATTTTTTATTAATATTTTTTCTCTTTTTTTGGCTTCTCTTCTCATTCTATAATTTAAATTTCCCACATAGTTGTTGATTGCGGAATATTTAATTTTAATAAAACCAATCAATCGATGAACAGGTAAATGAATCATTGAATTATCAAGTCTAGCAGGTGTATAACTTTGAATTTCAGTTAAGTATTTGTCTGAAGAAGCCAATAAATTTAAATTATTCTCTAGAATACTTTTGATTTTATTTAATTGATTTTCATCCATATGAATGAAGAAGTTAGGATTTAAAAGAAAATCTGTATTTATGTTGCAAAATTCTAACAAAATTTTAATATTTCTTATCGAATGTCCAGAAGTAGAAATTATTTTATCGAAGCTTCCTAATTTATCATTAATCTCTTTTGTATAAAAATCTATTATTTGTTGGGAAGAAGTTATATTAGATTTCTTCATTTTAATTTTTGATAAATTAAGCATTATCATAGATAAAGTTTTTGTAATCATCATGTTGTTCATTCCTTTGTTTTTGGCATTACTATTAGAATTCTTGGCTTGAATCGATTCTATGTATTCCAAAGAACTTTCTAAAAACAAACCCAAATCATCATATTTCTGCAAATATTCTAAAATATATGTTATTTCAGTAATTATTTCATAGAATATTTCTATATCTGTATTGATTGCTTGAATTCTATTTAAGATTTCAAATGCTCTTTCGAATTCACTTTCAATAAATAAAACCCTAGAAAGAGCTAAATTTGCTTTAATAAAATTCGATTTGTCTTTGAGAACTAAGCAATGGAAAATGCTTTCTTCTAATAATTCTTTGGCGAAATTATAATATCCATGAACTATCAATTCTTTTGCAAATTCTAAGTTAACAATGTGTTCTTTCAAGTCCTCTATGATTATTATAGATAAATTTCCATTACTAAGAGACTCTTCTGTTATATCATTTAAAAATGAATCATCGGTAGTTAGCTTAATATCGAATTTCCTTAATTCTTCTCGGGATTTGGTTTTCTTTTCGCTATTCATTAGATAATGAGAAAAATTACCATTGGGAATATATTTGTCATCAATTTCTTTTTTAATAAAATTTTCTGCGTAATTTTCTTCCAGAATATTGTGATATAGACGCTTTAATTGAAGAATATAAGTGAATTTCAACGTTTGATTTTGTAAAATTATGTCACAAAAGATAATTGCAAACTTCAACAAAGGAATTAATTGAGAATGGAAGTAGTATTCATTTGAGAATTTATCTATTAAATATTTCAAATAATAGTAAAATTGAAAAGGCTTCTCAAAGGATTTTTTATTAAAAAAAGTTTTATCAGAAAATTCAGAAGTTTTTTTAAAGAAATATTCAGGGAAATCGTAATTTAGCCAACCTTCCAAAGTCTCAGGTAAATTAAAAAGTTGAGGAATATTTAATTCTCTAGTCAAGAAATAATTATTAACTAAAGCAGACTCAGTATTGATTTTTAAATCAGAATTATAATTTTCTAAATTTTCCTGACTGAATTTTTGAATGTCATCTTTATTCTTATCATAAAAATCAAGGCAATTTAAAGTCTTGAAGCTTATTTCTAAAATCTTCATCAAAAAGAAAAATGAATCCATTAAATAATCTTGTTGCTTTTTTGAATCATCGCTTGCCATCCCCATAAATACATGTATTTTAAATAATTTTTCTAAATGAATAATATTCATATACAGCGGATAAGGATCAACATCCAATAATTTAGCGAATACAGTTTTAGTTTTTTCTTGCTTACTTGAATAATTTCTTGATTTAGAGACTTTGCGGGATTCTTTGTTTGATTTAACTGTTCTACTTTGATTTTTTTCTGATTTTCTTTTACTCTCAGATCTTTGACTTCGAGATTTTTTAGATAATTTGCTTCTTCTACTTGAAGTTGATCTTTTGGAATGAAGTGTCTTTTCATCATCTAAATCCATTTCATCCTCTTCCTCATAAATTGGCTCAATTTCTAATAGGATATCTGCTGCTTGTGTTAAATTATCTTCTATATCATCGAAAGAATAATTATTTTTATAAAGCCAAGTTGATAATTCAAATATAATATCAACTACTTGAATATTCTGATCATTCTTCAAAATTTCTATGGCTTGATTGTAGGATTTAAATTGATCAGCTTTATTTTTTGATGATCGAGCTAATTTGGCAAATAATTTAGCTTTAGTAACTACATCTTTCTCATCTACTGAATTTAAGCTCTCCAAGAAATTTTTTCCTAATTTTGAATGATATGAAAGTTTGTGTTCTAAAAGAAAATGATGTACACTTTGAGGTAAAATTTTCAAGGCCTCCCCTATAATCTGTTCTCCTAATGCCCAATCTTTGATTTCATTTATGCACTCACAAAATAAAGAGTAAAAGAGAAGCATAAATTCTGGATCAGAATATAAAACTCCAACTCTATTATTAACGTAGATTTTATGGATTTCAATGAATAATTTAACAAGCCTTTCTCTATTTTGAGGTTGATCGATTATTTGAATAATTATTGAATAGAAAGCTTTAGTTGCTTGTAATATTACATAAAACTGTTTGGAATGTTCAGCGATTTTAGAAGACATGATTAATTTTTCTATTGCATTGAAATACAATTTTATCTGTGATAATCTTTCTTGTTTGTCTTTTTCTACTAATTTATTCAAGCAATCCCCATATAATAGGAAGCCGACAGAATACCATTTTTGTAGTGTAATTGAAATATCTCTATTATTATTTCTTTTATAAAATGTGTTATTTTCTGCCTTTTCACTCTTATCTGATTGAGAACTACTATCATTTTTAAACATAGACTTGCTAACTTCAAAAGATTTTATATCTGAAGGAGAGAAGGTTTTCACACAATTATCAGCACATAATAAAGCATTTCTATAAAACATCATAGCATTTTGTTGATTATTAATTGCAGCACTATTAACTCCTAAAGAAAAAAATTGTACTCCTATTTTATACCATAATTCAGTATTTATTTCTAAAGTAGACTCATCATTGAAATTTATTTTATAATTTTTCAATACATCCATAGTTTTTTTTAATATATCAAATCTTATTTTATCATCTTTGGAATTCAAAGAAGCTTCTAAATTTGCGAAGCATTCTGAAATCAAGATTTGTTCTGGAGTCGGTTGATAATTAGGAACATTTATTTTTGAAACTGGAACGCCTTTTCCAGCAGGAGCAGCGGCGGTTTTTGCAGGTGGTTTTTTATCACCTTTTGAAGCTCTAGATTTAATTGTATCAAAAATTTTTCTTTGGTTTGAATTGACTTTTCTAGTTAAAACAGAATCACAAACTTTTATGCAATCATCAGCTTTACCTTTAGCTTCTAGTAATTTTGCATAAGCTGAATTGAAATTTATATAAATGTCCAATTTATTAAAATAATCAGTATCGAATAAATCTGCATTAATCGACTCCAAATAAAGTATGCAAGTATTTAAAGCTTCGGAAACGTCTCCCATAACAAGCATCGCGTTTTCATTACATAAAGCGGTAAAATTGGGAGATTTAATTACCTGAAGAAGAGTATTCCAAAGTTGAATTGAGCAATTAAATACTTGCCAATATTGACCTACTGAAGTTGCTAATTTACAAGCTTCTTTTATGTGATCAAAAATTTTCAATTTGAAACCATAATATTTGTCTTTTTCTTCTTGAGAATAAACTTTTGTAGGATCATTAAAATTAACTAATTCTTGGACTGCTGCTTCTATTCCTTCATTTAATAGCATATCTTCATAAGATAATGCCGCATATAGATTTAAATCTGCTAAATTTATAATTTGATCAACATCTCTTTGATTATTCCATTCAAATTTTGAAAGTTTTTCACATATTGGAAATACAGTTTCATATTCGTTAAGGTCATAAGCTAATTTTGCTATATTAGTAGCAGCAAGAGTAAAGTGCTTTTTGTCATCATAAATTTTAAGCTCAAATTTAATTTTTAATTCATTAATTTCTTCTTCCACCAATTCTTGATTTAAAGGGATCTGCAAATGGTGACGAAAGTTTATTGGCTCAAAATCTTCAGTTTTAAAGGATTTAATTAATTCCAGACATTTTTTGAGGGTTTCAATTTTAACATTGTCATATTTCGCATGCTTTATATTATCTGATTCAAATATTAATTGATCTATGAGATTTTGAGGATCTGAATATATGTTTGTTTTTACACCAACGCTTCGTTTTAGAAAAACTAAAAATTGATCCAAATTTCTTTGCAAATACTGAACATTTACATTAGGTTCTCCAAGTTTTACTTGAATTGCCAATTTAGAAGTAGGAATTGAATAGTCTAGTGCAAGTGCTTTTACTAATTGGGTATCTGCTTCTGACAATAAATCTTCATCTAAATAGCATTTAGTCAATTCAAAATGTAAATTGGCTCTCAGTTGAGTCTCATTGGATTCAATTTGTTCAAGGAGATCTGCAGCAGTTGAAAATGCTTTGAAATAGCTCTTTCGGAATTCTTTTTTTAAAAATGGAATTGAAGTATTCCAAATTAATATGCAAGTTTCGTTAATCATATCTAAATCTAAAATTCTTCCACAGGCTGAAAGATTTCTTTCTAATATCTTCAATGATTCATTTCTAACTTCTATTCTTTTCCTTTTTACTTCAGCTTCTGGTTCTGCTTTTGTCTTCAAAGCCTAGCATATAAAATAAGTTTATTTTTTAAAATGTTTTTATCCTATTCTTTAAAAAATTAAAAAAGAAGAAAATTAAAAACTTTGTACCACTTCTAATTTATTTATTATTAATTGCGATTTCAAATTTTCAATATAAATTTTTCCTTTTAAAGAATTTGTTCTAACTCTTTGAAGAAAATCATAAACTTGCTGTCCCATATTTAGAAATTTAGATCTGATCATTAAAAATCCAGCTTCTGCAAGAATATCTGCTCTCCAAGTGTCTATTTTAATAGACTGAGATGAATTTGCATCTTGTAAATATTTATTAAAATCAGGAAAAACTTGAGTCACTAATAGCTGAAATTCCTTTTCTTGAACATTGTCAGGAACAACTCCAGATTTTATTGATTGAAGAGTATAAAAATATCTAAAGCCTTTTGATTCAGGCATTGAGTCTGCTTCCTTTTTTATATTTCCCAGAGCAGCTGGATTTTCTCTTGAAAAATGAATTCTATATCTAAATAATTCTTCAGCAAACTCACAATCTCCTTTCTTTTTAATTATATCTGCGATTTTATCAAGCGCTTTTCCAGATTCAGGTTTCTTATCAGCATCAATATAGCATTGGATCAATTTAATCAAAAATCTTATCCTCCAATTGAAATCTATGTCGTCGATTTCTTCTAAAAAATTTGAAATTTTTTCCAAAATTTCAAAGAAGTTCTTAGACCAGTTTGGTTTGAAGTAGCTTTTTAAAATATTATAAGTGTAAATAGAAGCATTATAGACAAGGAAGGAATATTTTTGTTTATTTTCTGGTTTGGATATTATTTCTAACGCTTTTACAATATAATTTAAACATATTTTCAATTCATTTATTGAGTCTTCTGCTTTTAAACCTTTTTTTACAATATTAAGAGATTCAACTCTTGCTTTTAATAACAAAGCTTTAACATAAAAATTATTTTTAGTGTTTTCTTGTTCAAAATAAATTTTTAGTAAAATCTCTATTTTAGAAATACATTCTTGCAATGGAAAAGCAGTCTCTGCTAAAATAATTAACATATCTGTTGATATTTGTTTTAAAGAATCAACTAAATTTGTATTTATCTTATTGAAATAAAACTCGAAAATTTCTATAGCTTTGAATTTCAATTTATAGTCTAGGTTTTGATTACTTATGTAATAATTCAATTCATTTATTGAGCTTTTTAATTCTCTTTCTAAAACTGACATTTAAATTTATTTTTATTTTAAAAATTTCAGAAATTAAATTTATTTATTTTATTATATAAATCTCTTAGTTTACCTATTGATTTTTAATCAAAAAAACTTTTGAATTTTTAATAAAGATTATAATAAATTTGTTCTGGTATATTTTTTAATGTTTGTAACTTAATCTTTTCTATAAATAAATATTTCTCTTTTATTATTCATCTTTTTTAATTACTTGAAAAATTTAGTAAAGATCGGTTTTATTTAAAATAATTACAAAATATTATAATTAATTATTTCAAATAAATTAAAAATGTTTT
>Ga0194116_10002934_pt1 | contig 21215 bp, 22 predicted proteins | sample TA2MahsurfametaG_4_FD_148617 | JGI IMG/M metagenome (GOLD analysis project Ga0194116, IMG submission 148617) | Freshwater microbial communities from Lake Tanganyika, Tanzania - TA2015008 Mahale S9 surface | ecosystem: Environmental > Aquatic > Freshwater > Lake | place: Tanzania: Lake...
CCGTGGCGTCCTATCTGGCGGGCCTGCTGCTCAGCCAGGGAAGCGTGTTGTTGCTGGCCCTGTGGTGGATGCAGCCGTTTGCCTCGCGACTGCAGCGCCATGGACGTGCCGCGGTTGTGGCCGGCTTGATCGGCTTCGGCCTGATCTCTGCTGCTAGCCAAGCGTTGGCCTGATTGCGCGTGAGCTCCTTCAAACGTCTTCCTGTCACGGTGGTGACAGGGTTTTTGGGTGCCGGCAAGACCACCTTGCTCAGGCATCTGCTGCTCAACAGTGGCCAGCGCCTGGCCGTCCTGGTCAACGAGTTCGGCGAAGTCGGCATTGATGGCGCATTGCTGCGCTCCTGTGGCTTCTGCCCCGATGACGAGCTTGATGGCCGCCTTGTTGAACTCGCCAACGGCTGCCTCTGCTGCACCGTTCAGGACGACTTCCTGCCGACGATGGAACGGCTGCTGCAGCGCGCTGAGCAGCTCGATGGCATCGTCGTTGAAACCAGTGGCCTTGCTTTGCCAGAGCCGCTGGTGGCAGCGTTTGGCTGGCCCTCGATTCGCACACGCACCTGGGTGCATGGGGTGATCACCGTTGTTGACGGTGAAGCTCTGGCATCAGGGCACGTGGTCCGCGATCCCCAGGCCCTAGAAGCGCAGCGGCAGGCTGATCCCAGCCTTGACCATCTTGATGCGATCGAGGACCTCTTTGCCGACCAGCTGCAGGCTGCCGATCTGGTGTTGATCAGTCGCGCTGATCTGCTCGAGCAACAAGCCCTCGAGACCCTCAAATCCACACTGCAGGGCAGCCTCAGACCCGAAACGCCCTGCCTGGCTGTGGCCAACGGGGTCATTGAGCCTGAGCTTCTGCTGGGCTCAGGGATCGAACACAGCCGCCACCATGCCGATGCACATGCTCATGCTCATGGACATGACCATGACGGTGACCATGACGATCACGAGCATGATCACCATGACCATGCTCACGTTGCGATTGAGAGCCTGGCCTTTGATCTGGTTGGCGACTGGCAGCAGAGCGACATTGAGAGCAGGCTCCAGGCTCTGCTGAGTCAGCAGACGGTGGTTCGTCTCAAGGGATGGCTGGCCATGGCGGCAAAGCAGCGGCTCCTGCAGATCCAGGCTGTGGGCCCCCGGCTCAACTGCTGGTACGAAGGCGAAGCAGCAGAGCACCTGGCCGCTGGTTGCAGCTCCAGGCTCAAACTCGTGGTCCTGGGCTTTGGCCTGGATCGCGCCCGCATAGCGGAGCTGCTGCAGCTGCAGGCTGCCCCCCTTAGTCGAGCGGGATAGCCCCCTTGGCGCAGACGCCATCCCAGCAGAGGCTGGCGTCGGCCAACCAGCGCGGCTGCACCTCTCTGCCGCGTTGATCCTGGCGCTGCATGCTCACCGTGCCGCGGCCGTCGTGGCGAAAGTGAATCGACTCGCCTGCCAGTTCAAGGGTCCAGGCCAAACCATTGTCGGCCACGATCATGCGGCATTGCTGCCAGGGACCCTCCGCCAGACGGCACTGCAGCTGCGCTGGGATCGCCCAGGCATGAGCGAGCAACGAACTGAGCGCGACGAGACTGATCGCTCCGCCACCAACGATGGCGGCCAGATGAACCGGCATGGCCACAGCCCCCAAGGGTCTGTCTTCACCGTGACCACAGCCGCTGCCGCTGGATGGGGCTGCTGGCAAGATTTAACAACTGTCTCACCCGGCTGCTGTGCCCCTCTACCGCGCAACCGTTCAGGTTTCCCTGCGTCCATCGGTGCTCGATCCTGCTGGGGAGGCCACCCGTGCTGCCGCGGCCCGGCTTGGTGTCAGTGGACTGGTCAAGCTGCGGATCGGTCGCTCGGTTGACGTGGAGCTCGACGCTCCTGACGCAGACACCGCCCGCAGCCAGCTTGAGCTGTTGAGTGATCGCCTCCTCGCCAATCCAGTCATCGAAGACTGGCAGCTCACCCTGGCCAAAGCGGAGCAGCAGCCATGAGCATTGGCATCGTCGTATTTCCAGGCTCGAACTGCGACCGTGACATGCGCTGGGCCCTGGAGGGCTGCCTGGGGCTGTCAACGCGTTTTCTCTGGCATGAGGAGACAGACCTGAGCGGCATCACAGCTGTGGTTCTGCCCGGTGGCTTCAGCTATGGCGATTACCTGCGCTGCGGCGCAATCGCCCGGTTTGCCCCTGTGTTGGAGCAGGTGCAGGCCTTTGCCGCGCAAGGTGGCCCTGTGCTCGGAATCTGCAACGGGTTTCAGGTGTTGACGGAAATGGGTCTGCTTCCTGGAGCCCTGACGCGCAATCAGCATCTCCATTTCATCTGTGAACCCTGCGAGCTGATCGTGCAACCAGGCGCGTGCAGTTGGTTGCAGGGCTACAGCCGCGGCGAACGGCTCACGTTTCCCATCGCTCACGGGGAGGGGCGCTACCAGGCCGACGCTGACACGCTCAAGCAGCTGCAGGATCAGGGTCAGATCGTGCTGCGCTATGCCAGCAATCCCAATGGATCGGCCGATGGCATTGCAGGGATCTGCAACAAAAACGGCAACGTGCTGGGTCTCATGCCGCATCCCGAGCGGGCCTGCGATCCAGCTCTGGGGGGCAGTGATGGGCGCAGGCTGCTGCAAAGCCTGCTGGCAGTGGTGACATGAAAAAGGGGGGCAAGGCCCCCCAGCGATCCATGGATCCCGATAGCTGCCGATCGGATCAGTTGACCGCAGCAAAGAAGTCCTTGGACTTCACCGGATCAGGATTCATGGTCTTGTCACCAGGAGTCCAGTTGGCGGGGCAGACCTCATCGGGATGGGACTGCACGTACTGGAAGGCCTGCAGGAGGCGCAGGGTCTCATCGACGCTGCGGCCCACGGGCAGGTTGTTGATCGTCGCCTGCATGATCACGCCCTGGGGGTCGATGATGAACAGGCCGCGCAGGGCCACACCGGCGTCTTCATCGAGCACTTCGTAGGCTCGGGCGATCTCTTTTTTGAGGTCGGCCACCAGGGGGTAAGCGATGTCGCCGATGCCGCCGTTCTTACGGTCGGTTTGGATCCAGGCCAGGTGGCTGAATTCGCTGTCGACAGACACGCCCAGCACTTCACAGTTGCGGCTGGAAAACTCGCTGTAACGGTCGGAGAACGCTGTGATCTCAGTGGGGCAGACGAAGGTGAAGTCCAGGGGGTAGAAGAACAGCACCACGTACTTGCCGCGGTACTGGGACAGGGAAACCGTCTTGAATTCCTGGTCCACCACAGCAGTGGCGGTGAAGTCGGGAGCTGGCAGACCGACAAGCCTGGACATGGCGCAGTTGATAAAGGTCAGAGGGTGAGACGCCCAACAGCGGAAGGCGGTGATCTGCCATGACAGATCAACCTGGGCCGCGTCGCACGACACGACGAGACGAAGTCGGAATGACTACGACCTAGGGCTGTTACAAGCTATCACGATTCGGGCAACGATGGGCTGCGCCTTAGGCTGACCTAATCAGGGACTCGCCATGGCTTGGGATCCGTCGGTGCTGCGGAAATACAACACAACCGGGCATTTCCGCTTGCTGAGCCAGCTTCGCGGAGAGCTCAAAAGCAACCCCCTGCTCAGGCCCAAGGAGGGCCAGACCGTGGCAGAAGCGAACCGAAGCCGCGCCCTGCAACGGGCGACAGAGGGGCGCGGCAGCAGCGCACGCACCAGAACAAGCAGGCGCAGCAGCACGACGGCTGCGGTGGCGCAAGCCGCTGAGCCGATCGCTGCAGCTGGAGGCAACGCTGACGATGCAGCGATGCACGGACCGTTCACTGTTGTACCCCTGCTCACAGCAGACAGCGTCTCTGAGCACGAGTCTGCAGGGTTTCTCGATCGCCTCAATGCGATCGATCTGCGCTGATTGATGCTGGTGCTCTGCCCGCCGCAGAGCAGCCCATCAGCGCCGTGCATCGCGCAGGCGAGACATCATGGCTCGGGGGAGACTTGAACTCCCGACCTTGGGGTTATGAATCCCACGCTCTAACCAGCTGAGCTACCGAGCCGCGGTGCACTGAGTGTAGACGATGGTCTTGCAGGCCAATGCCCAGCTGCAGCCCTTGATCAGGCGCGCTGCGGCAGGAACTGCAGGGGGTTGACGGCACCGCGACCAGGCGGATGGATCTCAAAGTGCAAATGGGGGCCGGTGCTGCGCCCGGTGCTGCCCATCAGTGAAATCTGCTGGCCCTGTTCCACGTGCTGCCCTTCCTGGACCAGCAGTCGGCTGTTGTGGGCATACAGGGAGCGACTGCCGTCACTGTGGCTGATCGTCACCAGGTACCCGTACCCACCGCTATGCCAGCCCGAAAAGCTGACGACTCCATCTTTGGCAGCCACGATCTGGGTGCCCACGTTGTTGGCGATGTCGATGCCCTTGTGCATGCGGCCCCAGCGCCAGCCAAAGCCAGAACTGAACATGCCACGGGTGGGCCAGATCCAACCGTCAGCAGAACGGTCGGAATCAGGATCAAGCTCCTCGGAACCAAAATCAGGAAGCTCAGGCCAACTCAGGCCACCACTGGTGCTCGGCTTTAAAGCCAGCAGCATGCGTGGCTTGGCCGGAGATGACTGCACCACACGGATGGGGGCACCGGCAACGAGGCGAGCGGTCTCAATGCCAGGGTTCTGGCGCAGTAATTCCTGCAGGGTCAATCCGTAGCGAACGGCGATCTTGCGCAGGGTGTCTCCGATCTTGATCACCCCATTGGTCTCTACAGGGGGCAGGGCATGCAGCGGAGGCGTGCGCCTGAGATCGCTGCTATCGATCTGGGGCAGGAGTTTGGCTAGACGAATCGAGCTACTGGGCAGGACGAGCCAGGATCCCTTCTCGAACTGGTGCTCTGGTGCAACGTCGTTGAGCGTTGCAAGCTTCGAATCATCGAGGTTGAGTAGGCCTGAAAGCTTGCTGAGCGGGCTCGGCTGACGCAGTCGGACCCAAATACGATCGGTCTCGGGTCGTGGGGGTGTGACCTGGGGGAGTGAAGCGATGCTGAGATTCTGTTCGCTGCGGTTCCATGATTCAGCTGGCGCCATTGCAATCACGACTGCGGGAGCAATCGGGATCAGACACAGCAGTGGCAAACACAAACGAATCGGCTTCACACATCACCCATCGAACAACACCTGCCGAGAAGCCATCACCGGCAAGCGCGCAAACAGTACCGCACAGGCTTGTGGGGATCAAGTGTTTTTGGCGACATGGAGTTCAACAAGATCCATGAGACTGCCTGCAGCGCAGGGGATGTCTCAAGATGTCAGCCCCAGCTGACGCAATGATTCAAACAGCACGATGGCAGCGCTGACCGACAGATTCAGGGAGCGAACCCCTGGCATTCCAGGGCGACTCGCGTGACGCATGGGAATCACGAGTCTCACATCGCAGGACCGGTGGATGTGGCTTGGTAGTCCATCGGTTTCGCGGCCAAAAAGCAGCCAATCGTCCTGGGCGAAGGCGAAATCGGTGTAGCTCTGCTCAGCGTGGGCGCTGAACCCGATCAAGCGTCCTCCGTGTGCTCGGCGCTGGCAGCAGAACGACTCCCAGTCGCCATGGCAGTGCAGGTCAACCAAAGGCCAGTAGTCCAGACCTGCACGCTTCAGCATGCGGTCGTCGATCGAGAACCCCAGCGGCTCGATCAGATGCAGTGGTGTTCCCGTGGCTGCGCAGGTGCGTGCAACGTTTCCCGTGTTGGGAGGAATCTGTGGTTCAAACAACACAAGGGCTGGCATGGCTCAGTCGAGAACCTCAGGAATCAGCAGGCCCAGGCGGTCAAGCTCAATGGCACGGCCATGCACCACCAGCCATGACGCATCACACAGCGGCGTCATGGCCTGAAGCAGCTCGCCGAGGCGCTGGCGAAACAGCCCGCCCATGCGAGTTGGAGGGCTGACACCCCAGCCACATTCCTCGCCAACCAGGATCAGCGGCACCGTGCGCTCCTGCACGGCTGAAACAAGCCCGTCGACAGCCTGAGCCCAGGACTGCTCGTCGGTTTCAAGTAAAGCTGCCACCCAGGTGCCCAGTGAATCGACAAGTGCCACTTGGCCGCTCGTGCAGGCCCGCAGGGCTGGACTTAATGCATCGCTGACTTCATAGGTCAGCCATGTCGAGGGGCGCCTGCGTCGATGACGCTCGAGTCTGGCGGTCCAATCAGCATCGTGCGGCAGCAGGGGCCCAGTCGCGAGATAGCAGACCTGAAGGCCAGTGCGGCTTGCCAGCGTTTCGGCCCAGCGACTCTTGCCGCTGCTCGCAGCACCGGTGACGAGCGTGCAACTGATCGGGTCAGCCACCACCATTCATGTTGCGCAGGGTTGCCACAGAGGAAGGCGATACGCGGTTGAGATAACGGAAAATCCAGTACTTAAAGATCGTCGCAAGAACAACCGGAAAGGTGGCGATGAACAACATGATGAAGTTTTCGCGCGCTGGTATTCCTATGTGGTGGGCAATGCCATCCAGCAGAACCGTCCAGCCCTCCGGTGAGTGGAAGCCGACGAAAATATCGGTAAACAAAATGATGGCAAAGGCTTTTGCACTGTCACTGAGCCCATAGATCAGCTCATCGATGAAGCCACGCAGAATCTGCAAATCTTCGCGGCAGACAAAACAGACAGCGGCAAAACCAACAAGCGCAAGTAGATCAGCAATGACATTTTTGATGGCTTCGGTACTTTCTTGATCAGCCTGCTCCTTGAGAGACTGGGCCTTTTGAGAGAGCTGCTGCTGCAGTTCCTGGCGGCTTGGCAGAGGCTTGCCATTGAGCAGGGCATCAAATTCGATTTCGGCCTGGAAGACACGCAGTTTCTCAACGGCCCGTTCTTCTAAGGCTGGCTTGGGATAACTCAAAAAGGGACTGCTGGGGGCCAGTCGATCGACCAACGGTGAAACGACGAACAGGCGCGTTGACTGCTGCACCAGCACAGGCACAAGAATCAGCAGCAACAACACACGCAGCGACACCATGGTTGAGTCGCGGCGCCGGCGAAAGCCAGCAACCAGCGAGGCTTCGGCTTCTGGATCGAGTTGCCGACGAACCTGATCCACCACACCGATCAGACTGCGCGGCAACACCTCTGGTGTGCGGCTCAGGGCTGGCAGGGGTTGGCGCCCTGAATAGCGCAAGACCACATCTTCTATCAGCTGGAGTTGGCGCAGCTCCTGGCCAGAACATTCATTGCGGCGAGCGTCGACGGTCTCCACCGCTTCACGGCAGACCTGCAGGGCCGCGCGAAAACGCCTGAGAATCTGTGCTTGTGTCGCCGGCGGCAAGCGCAGGTCAAGTTCGGGGCGCACGGGGCGATCGCCGTAGTGCTCCAGCTCAATGCTCTGGATCAGCAGGGCAGCCTCGTAACCACGCTCCAGGTGATGGGTGATGTCAAGAGCTTCGGCGCGTCCAAAGGCACCGATCCAGTCATTGAGTGCCATGGTTCAGCGCGAGAAGACCCACCAGGTGAGCATCGGCACAATGGTGCCAACCACCAGCAACACCACAATCCAGGTGGTTGCATTGCTGGAGAGTGTTTGTTCGCGGCTCGGGACCCGGGCCGTGGCAACGGGACTCTGGGCCACCATCGGTTCGCCGGGGTCCTCCTGGCCCGCGGCAACGGCGTTCAACCTGGCAATCGCATCCAGGCTGGACTGCCGGTAGCGATTGCCCTCGCGCAAGGGCTGGGCCATCGTTGTTCGCGCCGTACTGCGTAGCAGATCGCTGCCAAGCCGATCAACGAGCGTCGGGCTTGCCACGAGGGCCGTAGCACTGGTCTGACCATCGATGAGCAGCAGCAGTTGCTCAGATCCAGCGCCCTGCCAGCGATCAAGCAGTTGCTGACCAAATTGATTGAGGCTGACGTCGTAGTCGAGCCGGGGAACGCTCACCCAGGTGGCATCAACCCCATTGGCCCTGATGGCATCGAGCTCTCGCGACACATCAGCGACGCTGGCTCGGCTCAACAAGCCTGCTTGATCCAGCACATGATTCGGCGGCGGCGAGGCTGGCAGGTCAGCGGCGCTTAGGGCCGCAGCAGGTCCTGCCAAGCCGCACAGCAGGATCAACACACAGAGAGCCCTGCAGAGACGTGCAAGGGCAGAGCATCCAGGTTGGGCCAAGACAGGCAGCCAAGTTGACCCCAGTTTGCCCGTTGCACGAGTCGCTGTCTGCCCCATGGTCATCAGCCGCCGGCCAATGCATCACGGTGCAGCGTGGCGATCACCTCGCAGATCTGCTCACCACGGCCCTGTGGTAGCTGCAGCTGATCGAGCAGCTGGGCCAGAAAGGTCTCCTCAACCGGCTGCACCTGCCGATCGGCCCTGACCAGATGACAGGCCAAGGCCAGAACCGTTTCACGTTGCTGGGGGCTGAGCGCTGGAACGGCTGCGGTCACCAGAGCGGACCAACCCTGCTGGCGAAGCTGCCTGAGCAGCTGATCAAACAGCTCGCCCATCGCCTGCTCACTCTCTTGGCAATAGGGAGAGCGAAATTCAAGTTGGTGCCGCAGCAGTTGCGCTTCCTCGCGGCCCAGCTGCCCGTCGCATCCGACAGCGGCCAGACAGATCGCGGCAAAGGCTTCAGAAGGGGTCATGGCGATGCGTTACAGCACGGTCATTGCAGCAACAAACCGCTGATCCGGCATCCTGTTGTGATGTCGAATTCTGCACGCGTTGCTCTGGTTGCTGGCCTGTTGGGGCTGCTGCTCTGCGCCATCAATCAGCTCACAGCTCCTGACCTGCAACCGGCTTTGATGCGTAGTTCGGCGTTGGCGGCGCTGCTGTCGGTGGGCCTGCTGCTGGTCTCGGCGCTGTGGACCCGCGCCCAACCAGCGCAGAGCGAACGGGCCCCGCTTGTGGGCGAGGAGGGATTACTGCTCAGACGCGATCTTCCCGAATCGCTGGTCTTTGAACTCCACTGGGGCTCGCAACTGGTGCTGCAGGCGACCGCTGCTGCGGTCGTCATGGTGGTCTGGAACGACACGGTCCTGTTGCGGCGGGGGCTCTGCCCTGCCGATGGGTCAGGGCTGTCCTTTGAACCGGGATCGATCTGCAGGCAGGTTCAGCAACGCGGGCGCAGCATTCATCTGGTGGATCTCAGGCACTACCCAGGGCGTGATGAGTTCACCCAGTTGCTCGCTGACTTGCCAAGCGTGCTGGTGCATCCACTGCGGCAGCACGGTCTGCTGCTGATTGGTGGATGGTCACCGCGGTGTTTCTCGAGCTCGGACCAGCGCTGGATCGAAGGTTGGGCATCACGGCTTACAAGCGGACCGCTGACGGCCTGGACTGACGAGCAGATCCGCTCGGTGGCAGGACCAGTGTCGAACGCACCCGCGAACCAGGAGAACTGAACACCAACAGACCCTGGGGACCGATGCGTCCATGGAGCCGGGCAGCGCGGGTGGTTTGTTGATTGGCCTGCCTGCGAAGCAGCACGGATCCAGCTGCGGCGATCCGCTCGTTCTGCCAGTTCCAGCTGCAGCGTTGCGCCTCAAGCGACAGATCGGGTTGACGCAAGCGGCAGCCTGCAGTGATTTCGGCCAGAGTCGATGACAGGTTCAGCCGCAGGGCCTTGCCGTTGATCTGCAGGGGGCCAACGGCCGCCTCAAAGGGTGCATCGCTGTAGAGCGCGTTGCTGGCCAGATCAATCGTGCTGCTGCGTGCCTTGAGCCAGGCGCGCTGGGCCGGTGCGCTGATCTGCACAGGACCCTGAAGTGTCAGGCGGCGCTCAAGTGTGTTGCCGGACACTGCAACGGCTCTGAGCTCTCGTTGGGGTTGCCCGGGGGGGCCACTGATCGCCGTGACGGGGCCTGCAGCGTTGAGCGCGCCACTGCCAGGTGACCAATCGAGCCGTTCGACCCTGATCTGGTTCAGCCCAACTCCAAGCCCGGCCTTGCGCGTGCTCAGTGTTGGTTGACCACGCAGTTGCAACCGATCCTGTTCAAACAACAGGGTGGCCCGATCAGCGGTGAGACGCAGATCCTGGTCCATGGCTTGAGCCTGTCGATCCAACTCGATGCGCTGCTGGCGGGGATACCAGCGCATGCGCGAGGCTTCAATGATCACCGGGTCCCTGCCGAGTCGCTCAATGCGGACCTGCCCTTCCAGCTGAATCACCTCACCGTCGCTGAGGACCGTGCCATGGCTGGCGGCCAGCCGGTAGAGCGGTTGTCCGTTGGTGTGGATCTCTCCGTTGAGATTGCGCGCCAACGCCAAGCGTCGATTGAGGTCGTAGCGGGCTTCAGGACTACTGACACGCCACTGCAACCTGCCGTTGGCATCCTGCTGGCGCAGATTGAGGGCCTGAAACACAAATGGCGTACTGGCTGAACTCGCCTGTTGCTGCTTGGGGGGGGGCGTGCAGCTCCCCAACAGGGCTGCCACCACCGAAGCAACAGTGCCTGCTGCATGACGCTTGTTCATGCCGTCTCCTTGGCTTCAAGCCGAGCCATCACGGGCGAAGGTTCGGGTAACGCGGCAGCCGCCGGTAAACCTCCCCACTGAAGACGTTCCAGCCACCCTGAGCGCGCATCGGCCGGGAACTGAGCCAGGATGCGGGCGCTGAGATCGGGCACCAGGGGGATCAACAGCTGCGCAACGATGCGCGTCGCCTCCAGAACCGCGTACAGGTCGCTAGCAACGGCTTCCTCGTTGCCCCCTTGCTTCATGCGACTCCAAGGTGCCTGGTCATTGAGGAAGCCGTTGGCCTGAATGGCCAATCCCAGCGCCGCCTCAGCGGCAGCGCGAAACTCCAGGTTGTCCATGGCCTTGAGGAACAGTTCAGAGGCCTGGCGGGCGCAGGCCGCCAGCACATGGGTGGGGTCGTGCGACGAACCCGGCGCGGGCACCGCATCGCTGAACCAGCGGCGGGCCATTGAGCTGGTGCGGTTGAGCAGGTTGCCGATCGTGTTGGCCAGATCGTTGTTCACCAGATCAATGAAGCGCTGCTGCTGGAAATCGCCATCGTCGCCGAAGGGAATATCCCGCAGCAGATACCAGCGCACGGCATCGGGTCCCCAGTCATCGAGCATGACCGCCGGGTCGAGCACATTGCCCAGCGACTTCCCCATTTTCTGGCCTTCCCGTGTCAGAAAACCATGGCCGAACACAGCAGCTGGCAGCTCCAGCCCCGCCGAGAGCAGCATTGCCGGCCAGTAGACGGCATGAAAGCGCAGGATGTCCTTGCCGATCACGTGCACTGTTGCCGGCCAGCCGCGGCTGATGGCCGTGTCGAGGTCGGATGCATCACCGTCTTCGAGCAGGGCGGTGATGTAGCCCAGCAGAGCGTCGAACCACACATAGAACGTGTGGCCCTGGTGGCCGGGCACGGGGATCCCCCAGGGGAGGTTCACGCGCGAAATCGAGAAATCGCGGAGGCCCTGCTTCACGAAGTTCTCCACTTCGTTGCGGCGGCTGGCTGGCTGAATGAAGCCCGGTTGGGCGATCAACGTCTCGATCTGCTTCTGGTAGCGCGAGAGGCGGAAGAACAGGTTCACCTCATCGCGCCACTCCAGGGGGCGCCGATGGGTGGTGCATTCGGGATCGCTGGCTTCGTGGGGATCGTCCTTGAACTCCTCGCAGGCGACGCAGTACCAGCCCTGCTGGCGGCCTTCGACGATGTCGCCGTTGGCCTCCACGCGCCCAAAAAACTGCTCCACGATCCGCTCGTGGCGTGGATCGGTGGTGCGAATGAAACGGTCATGGCTGATCTGCCAGCGCTGCCAGAGCTCGCGGTACTGCGCACTCACGCCATCGCAATGGGCCTGAGGGGTCTGGCCGGCCGCTTCGGCGGTGCGCTGAATCTTCTGACCGTGCTCGTCGCAGCCTGTGATGAAGACAACCTGCTCACCCTTGAGCCGCTGAAACCGCGCCAGGGCATCACAGGCCAGCGTCGTGTAGGCGCTGCCCAGGTGGGGCTTGTCGTTGACGTAGTAGAGGGGGGTGGTGAGGGTGTAGGTCATCGGCTCGGATCCTACGGAGCTGGACTGTCGCCTCAGCGGTGGTTTCCTGCGAGGCTCATGCAAAACCAGTCCCCCCTCTCATGAACCAGTCCATCGACGCGGTCGACGTCCTGGTGTGGGGCGGCGGCACCGGCGGTGTGGCGGCGGCGATCCAGGCAGCCCGGGGCGACGTGAACACGCTGCTGCTCACACCGGGCAGCTGGTTGGGGGGGATGGTCAGTGCGGCTGGGGTCTGCTGCCCCGATGGCAACGAGCTCACCCCCTGGCAAACGGGTCTCTGGGGCGCCTTCCTGCGGGAGCTGGAGCGGCGAGAGCCCGAGGGCCTCGATCACAACTGGGTGAGCTGCTTCGGCTACCGGCCCACCACGGCAGAGCAGATCCTGCAGGACTGGGTACGCGCCGAGCCGAAGCTGCTGTGGTGGCCCGGCTGCCGCCTGCTAGAGGTTGAGCGCGATGGATCGCTGATCACCGCTGTGCGGCTTGAGGTCGCTGGCGAGCAACGCCGGGTTCGCGTTCAGGTGGTGATCGATGGCAGCGACCGGGGTGATCTGCTGCCGCTGGCGGAAGCACCGTTTCGCCTGGGTTGGGAGCCACAGGAGCAATGGGGTGAGCCGAGCGCTCCCAGTCAGCAACGCCTCGACAGCGAGTCCTTCTTTCGCGAGCAGCCCGTGCAGTCGCCCACCTGGGTGGTGATGGGGCAGTTGCAGAGCGATCTGCTGCCATCGGATCGGACCCGTGGCATCGATCCAGAAGGCCGCCCGCGCCTAGCAGCACCATTCGAGTTGGCCTGCCAAAGCTTTGGTCTGGAGCGCACGATCACCTATGGCCGTCTGCCGGGCGGGCTGGTGATGCTCAATTGGCCCTTGCAGGGCAACGACTGGCATTGGGGCCTGGAGCGCGCCTTCTGCGGCGACCCACAGCAGGAGGCGGAGCTTTACAAAGAGATGCAGGAGCACAGCCTCCGATTTGCCCAGGCGCTGCAGGACGCCACTGGCGGCTGGCTGCAGCTTGGTCATGCGTTTCCAGCTGATGCTGGCAGTCCGGCCCCCTGGCTGGCAGCCATGCCCTACTGGCGCGAAGGCCGGCGAATGATCGGCCGTCACACGGTCATCGAGCAGGAGTTGCTGCCGCTGGCCAGTGGTCCATCAGCCGCACCACTGCCGCGCAACAGAGCTGGTGACATCCAGTCGATCGCCGTAGGCAACTATGCCAACGATCATCACTACCCCGGCGCTGACTGGCCCTTGGCGCCCAAGAGCTGTGTGTGGGGAGGACGCTGGACGGGAACACCGTTCTGTATCCCCTACGAGGCGTTGGTGAGCGCAGAGCTTGACAACCTGCTGGCAGCGGATAAAGCCTTCAGCACCAGTCATATGGCCAATGGCGCCACACGCTTGCAACCGCTGATCCTCAACATCGGCCAAGCCGCGGGGGCAGCAGCGGCTCTAGCCCTGCGCCACGGCGTGGCACCGGCTGAGATTGCTGTGCGTGAACTTCAGGAGCGATTGATCAGCGATGCGGCAGCGCCATCCGCCGTGGTGCCGCTCTGGGCTACAGCCTGGGATCACCCGCAGTGGCAGCAACGGCAACGTGCAGCCCTGAGCGAGGGGCATTTCAACGATGCGGCCGCGCAACCAACAGGGATGTCCACGCAAGAAGCAGCACCTGTTGAGGTGAACGTCTGCGAACAACACTGGTCAGGAACGTTGAACAAGACCTCAGATCACGCCTACGCGTTGACAGTGGCAGATGGAAGCCACTGGCCTGTGATCACGCTGGAGCCGTTGGTGCATGAGCAGCTCAGCCAGCTTGAGCTGCCTGCTGAGGTTGAACTGATCGCAAGCACCAACCCGTGGGGACCGTGGCTGAGAGCAAAGCGATTAGCCCGCTGATGCCACCAGCTTCAGCTGATCGCGCAGCGAATCCACCTGGTGCACGCGCAGCAGCAAGGCTTCAGCGGGTTGGGCGTTCTGGGGGCATTCGGCCGCCAGGTCCATGGCCAGCTCATCGATGCGCACCAGGCCGAGCCGGTCCTGGGGCCGCAGCCAGCGCAGGAAATCGGCGTGCCATTGGCCGCTCTTGTGGGCTTCAAACCACACCTGCTGCCAGTGGCGCTGGTCTTCGCGCGAGATACCGATGCCCTCGCGCACGGCGCCATCAAAGCTGCCGAGCAGTTCCTGCAGCGCGTCTTCGCTGAGGGGGTTGCCGCCGCTGAGCTGGGCCTGGATCTGGCGTTGCACCACCAGATCGCCGTAGCGGCGGATCGGTGAGGTGGCCTGGGCGTAGGCCGGTAGTCCCAGGCTGAAATGCGGTGCAGCCTGGGTGCCCATCAGGCCCCGGCTCAGGCAGCGCTTGATGGCCGCAAAGCGCACCGCTCCATCGGGCAGCGCGTCGAGCTCTGCCTGCGGGGGCAGCTCCGCCGGCAGCTGGCTGCGGAAGGGCAGCGCCACCCCGTGCTCCACACCAAAGCGGGCCGCAACGGCCCCGGCCAAAATCATCGCTTCGGCCACCATCGCCCGCGAGGGACTCGGTTCGCTCACCTCGAGCACCGGATCGCCATCCCGGCTGCGGATGCGGCCCTCGGGCAGATCCATCAGCAGAGCTCCATGGGCCACCCGCCACTGGCGGCGCCGAGCGAGCAGCTGATCGAGATCGGCAAGATCGGGCTCCTCCGGCGGTGCCAGATCAATCAGATCATCGGCATCGCTGTAGCTCAACCGGTAGGTGGGCTTCACCCAGCTGCGAACGATGCCGTAATCAGCGATGTCGCCCTCGGCATCGAGATCCACCCAGGTGCTCCAGGCGGCGCTGCGCACACCGGCCCGCAGGCTGAAGGGACCGGTGGTGAGCGTCAGCGGGAACATGGGGAGATTGCCGCTGGCCAGATAGAGGCTGCTGCCGCGCCGGCGGGCCTCCAGATCCAGGGGTGAGTCCGGCTCCACCAGGCGACCCGGATCCGCCACATGGATCCACAACCGCAACCCGCCATCTGCGCGGCGCTCCAGCGCCAGGCCGTCGTCGATGTCGCGGGTGCCGTCATCGTCGATCGTGACGCAGCGCTGGCCGGTGAGATCGAGGCGCTCGGCGTCACCGGTGAGCTCCTGCTCGTTGAGGGCCAACAGGCGCTCGGCTTCCGCCTCCAGTTCAGCGCTGAAGCCCAGGCTCCAGGTGGTGCCCCCCATCGACACCAGGTGGTGCCGGTCCCATTGGCCCAGATCCACCAGCAGGTGCCTCAGGTCGCCGCGGTCGTGGCCGAGGTGCAGCGCTGACAGGCTCTGGCGCAGCGCGGGTTCGAGGTCGTCGACAGCGAGGGTGCCGGCCGCGAGTTGTTTCAGCGCATCGAGACGCCGACGCTGCTCAGCGGGCACGGCCTGAAGGTCGATCGGCTGGCGGGCGCTCAATAGCTGCTGCCAACTCTGCTCACGCTGATCGCTGAGCAGCTTGCGGCGACGTTCACGGCGCAGTGGCCGCAGCTCTGCGGCGCTGCGCGCCTGGATCAGCCCTTGCCGAACACGGAACCACAGCTGTGGACCTGCAAGCACAAGCCAGCAGCCCGCCAGCTGGGCCGGCTGGGTTCCGCCGCAGACCAGATCGACAAAGTCAACCAACTCAACTGTCTCGCCTGATTCCACAAGCAAGAGCCAGGCTGCGCCCCAGCTGCGACGACTGGGACTCTTTTGTTGGAGGGTGTCTGGGCTGAGCGCCCATGGCAAAGTCCCCAGCCGCTCTGGTGCGTTGACACCAGCAGGCAGGGGGCTCAGTCGGATCAGATCCCGCAGAGGGTGAAGGCTCGATCTGGCCTCAAAGCCCACATGAAGCCTTGCCTTGCTGCCCTGGAGGGCTGCGACGACGGCAAGCTGCGGACCACGGGGTTCAATGACGCCGACCAGATCGCCGGGATGGAACACCGTAGTGGCCAGAAGATCAGCCCTCGGGGTTCACGAAAGGCAGCAGGGCCACGATGCGGGCGCGCTTGACCGCATTGGTCAGGTCACGCTGCTGCTTGGCGGTGAGACCGGTAAGGCGGCGGGGCAGGATCTTGCCGCGCTCGGTGATGAACTTCTTGAGCAGATCGACATCCTTGTAGTCGATCGGGTCGCCGGGCTTGATCGGCGACAGACGCTTTTTGAAAAACGAGCTGGACATGGTGTTGAAGCGACTCGAAGGTGGGAAGGGAGCTCCTGCGCAGAGCCTCGGATGAACAGAAGGAAATCTCAGGGAGCCTCAGCAGGGCTCACTTGATCTCCTTGTGCACGGTGGAGGCGTTGCAGTGCGGGCAGAACTTCTTGAGCTCGAGCCGTTCAGTGGTGTTGCGGCGGTTCTTTTCGGTGGTGTAGCGGGACACACCGGGAGACCGCTTGGCGGGGTTGGACCGGCATTCGGTGCACTCGAGAGTGATCACGATCCGGACGCCCTTGTTCTTGGCCATGGAAGGACGTTGCGCCGCGTTAGCGAAGCGAAGTGACAATCGCCCACCCTACCTGCTGGTGTGACCGTCACATCTGCTCTCTAAAGTCACAGGCTCAAGCCGCTGCCGTTCATGCGCGTCTCGCTCCAGTGGTTGAAGGACCTGGTTCAGACAACTGAGGCTGCGCTGGAGCCCGCCGCCCTGGCCGAACGTCTGTCCGTGGCAGGCTTTGAAGTCGAAGCCATCGAGGATCTGCGGCAACTGGCCAACGGTGTGGTGGTCGGTCATGTCGAGGCCTGCAGCCCCCATCCTGATGCCACCAAGTTGAGCGTCTGCAGTGTCAGTGTCGGCGCCGCCGAACCACTGCAGATCGTCTGCGGTGCAGCCAATGTGCGAGCAGGCATCCACGTGCCGGTGGCCCTGGTTGGCAGCACGTTGCCCGCGGTGCAACTCACGATCAAACCGGCTGAACTCAGGGGTGTGGCCAGCAGCGGCATGATCTGCTCGCTGAGCGAACTGGGACTGGCTGAGAGCAGCGACGGCATCTTGATCCTCGATGAGCTGCTCGAGCAGGTGCCACCTCCTGGAACCCCGGTGGCCGCGAGCCTGGGCCTGGATGACACCGTGCTTGAGCTCGCCATCACGGCCAATCGCCCTGACGGGCTCTCGATGCTGGGCATCGCCCGAGAGGTGGCAGCGCTCAGCGGCGGTACCACCGTGGTGCCGGTCGCAGATCCGATTACGGCTCAGACTTTGGCTGTTGGGCAGACAGCCCGTGAAGCCATGGAGCAGGGCGGGCTGTTCAGCATCACAGCCCTTGAGAATCTCACCGTCGAGGCCTCACCGGGCTGGCTCAAGCAACGTCTTGAGCGTGCTGGCATCCGCTCGATCAACAGCGTCGTCGACATCACCAATCTGGTGATGCTGGAGACCGGTCAGCCCCTGCATGCCTTTGATGCGGACCATCTCTCCAGGCTTTCAGGGAAGACAGCCGATCCAGCCCAGCTGGGCCTGCGCCTGGCGCGTCAGGGCGAACGCCTCACCACCCTCGATGGAGAAGATCGCAGCCTCAGTGACGAGGCGCTGTTGGTCACCTATGCCGACCAACCCATTGCCCTGGCGGGCCTGATGGGCGGAGCGGCTGAAGCTGTCAACGGCTCAACCAAACGCATCTGGCTTGAGGCAGCTGTGTTTGCACCCCAGGCGGTCCGCCGCTCCTCACGCAGCGTCGGTCTGCGCAGTGAGGCCAGCAGCCGCTTTGAAAAAGGTCTGCCGCGGCAAGCCACCCTGGCGGCGGCTGATCGCGCGGTCGAGCTGCTGCAGCAGCTTTGTGGAGCGCGCTGTGTCACGCGCTGGGTGCACCAAGTGCCGTGCAGCGATCCTGAACCGATCGTTCTGCGCCGCGATGCCCTGCACAACCTGCTGGGGCCTGTTCAAGCTGGCGCCGATGCTGCAGCCACACCCGCGTCCGAGGATCTGCATGATCTTGATGACAGCCTGATCATCCAGACGCTCGAAGCGATTGGCTGCAAGCTGACGGCGACTGAGGACGGCTGGCAGGTGGTCGTTCCCGCACAACGCGCCATCGATCTGAGCCGTGAAGTGGACCTGATCGAAGACGTGGCGCGATTGGTCGGTTATGACCGTTTTGCGGCTCATTTGCCGGATCCTCTGCGGCCCGGTGGCCTCAACCCGCAGCAACAGATCGAGAGGCGACTCAGGCGTGCGCTCTGCGATGCGGGGCTGCAGGAATTGTGCAGCTTTTCGCTGGTGAGCGCTGCCGAGGCACGCGTGCCACTGGCCAATCCCCTCTTGGCTGACTACGGACACCTACGGGATGAGCTCCACGGCGAGCTGCTGGCTGCGGCCCGGCGCAATCTGCAGAGCGGCCAGAGTGGCTTCTGGGGCTTTGAAATTGGCACCATTTTTGATGCTGCCACGCCTGAGTCCACCGGCCGCTTGATGCTGGCCGGGCTGATCTGCGGGCAGCGGCGCTCCGAGCTGTGGAGCAGTGGGGGCAAAGCCAGTGCCCCCGGCTACTTCGAGGCGCGGGGATCCCTGCAACAGGCCCTGGATACGCTCGGTGTCCCTGTCGATGACCGGCGCCTCAGTGCTCACACCCTGCTGCATCCAGGTCGTGCGGCAGACCTGCTGATCGAGGGGCGACCCGCTGGCTGGTTTGGCCAGTTGCATCCGGCCCAGGCCCAAAGCCTGGATCTGCCTGAAGGCACCTACCTGTTCAGCCTTGATTTTGCTGCCTTGAGCGCCGCTGCATCCCGCCAGGCCCGCCTGCGACCCAGCTTCAAGCCTTTTGCCACCGTTCCTGCTTCCGAGCGCGATGTCGCTGTGGTGAGTGGCTTGGACATGCTCTCGGCGGAGGTGCTGAGCATCATGCGCAAGGCAGGGCGGCCTTTGCTCGAGCACGTCGAACTGATCGACAGCTTCAGCGGTGAACCGTTGGGACCTGAGGTCTGCAGCCGCACCTATCGGCTGCGTTACCGCGACCCCGGGCGCACGCTCACCGACGCTGATGTTGATGCCGCCCACAACAACGTGAGACAGGCCCTGGCCTCACGGGCCGGCCTTGAACTCAGGAGCTGAGCACGGCCAGGCATTCGATGTGGCTGGTGTTCGGGAAAAAGTCGAGGGGTTGCAGCGAGTCCAGCTGATAGGGGCCTGATACCAAGGCTTCGAGATCCCTGGCCAGGGTTGCAGGATCGCAGCTGAGATACAGCAGTCGTTGGACTGGCTGCTCAATCAACGCTTGCCGCACGGGCCCCTCGAGCCCTTTGCGCGGCGGATCGACCAGAACCGCATCCGTAGCGGGCAGCAGGGCAGTCAGATGCTCTGCCACCGGCCCCTGCTCAAAACGTGCGCGTTGCTCGAGGCCATTGAGTTGGGCATTGAGCCGTGCCAGCTGGACCGATGCGGGGTGCACCTCGAGGCCATGAACGTGATGGCCTGCAGCCGCCATCGGCAACGTAAAAGTGCCGACCCCGCAATACGCGTCGACAACCTGACAGCCCGGCCTGGGGAGCTGCTGCAACACCAGTTCAGCAACACGCTCAGCCTGTGGGGTGTTGACCTGAAAAAAGGTGTCACAGGCCAGCTGAAAACGCAGCGAGCCAAAGCTCTCGCTGAGCCATTGACGCCCTGCAATCAGCTCGCTTGTAGGGCCAAACAGGGCATTGGTCGGCTTGTCCTGGAGGTTGAGCAGCACCCCGACCACCTGAGGCCAGCGCCGCATCCAGCCTTGGGCAAGCTCACTGAGCCCAGCAAAGCTGTCAGAGCCGTGGCTGGCGATCAGGGTGATCAGCACCTCGCCACTGTGATGTCCGACCCGCAGGGCCAGATGCCTGAGCCCACCTCCCTGGCTCAGATGGCGGTCCACAGGCCAGTCCGTGGCCTCGAGATCGGCCTTCAGCGGTGCAACCAACGCATCGATGCGCGGATCGAGCACCGGACAGTGGTTCATGTTGACGATCCTGTGGCTCGAACGCCGGTAAAAACCCGCCCTCAGCACACCACCTTCAGCACGTTCCAGCGGGATGACCGCCCGGTTGCGGTAGCCAAGCTCACTGGGACTGGCCAGCACTGGATCAAGCGCAACCTTGAGGTGGGCAATGCGCTGGAGAACCTGGGCAACCGTGTCCCGTTTGCTGCTGAGCTGCCCAGCCGCGCTCAGGTGCTGCAGCGAGCAGCCGCCGCAATGGTCAGCCAAAATGCAGGGAGGTCTGCGGCGCAGCGGACTGTCCTGCAGTCGCTGCAGGCACTGCCCCGTCAGCACCCGATGGCGCCGCGCCGTTGGTTCGATGCGCACCAGAGCCCGTTCACCAGGCAGCAGATCAGGTACGAACACCACCTGACCATCAGCGAGGCGGCCGACGCCCTGGCCGTCATGGCTGAGCCCCGTGATGGTGATTTCACAGCTCTGCACACCAGCCAGCCAGAGGTCCGCTTCCTATTCAAGGCTCACAGCGGTCGCCCAGAGGCCAGCTGGGATGCAAAGGGGCGTTACACCCTGAGTCACGAGGGCGTGAACGTCGTTGAGGACCGATAAAGTCTTTGTGCTTGATCTGGGCTCCATGAGCGTTGTTCGCGATCTGATCCTGCAGGCAGACGATGAGCTGCGCTATCCCAGCGGGGGCGAGCTGAAGTCCATGGTCGACTTCCTCTCCGGTGGTAGCCAGCGCCTCTCGGTGGTCAAGACCCTCAATGGCAACGAGAAGAAGATCGTTGATGAGGCCGCCAAGCAACTGTTCAGCCGCAAGCCTGAGTACGTGGCACCTGGCGGCAATGCCTATGGCCAAAAGCAGCGGGCCCAGTGCCTGCGTGACTTCAGCTGGTATCTGCGGCTTGTGACCTATGGGGTGTTGGCAGGCAGCACCGAAATGATCCAGAACATCGGTCTGGTTGGCGCCCGTGAGATGTACAACAGCCTGGGCGTGCCCATGCCGGGCATGGTCGAATCCATGCGTTGCCTCAAGGACGCCTCGCTGTCCCTGTTGAACGCTCCCGAAGCCGCCTTGGCCGCTCCCTATTTCGACTATTTGATTCAGGGCATGCAGACCAGCACCTGAGCAGGTCGCCTCAGGGAAGGCGCTCAAGGGCAGATCAAGGCAGGCGGAGCCGACTATGACGCTTGCGTTCTTCTCCCGAAGCTCTCACCTGAGACTATTTTTTTGTCCAGTATCTTGTCTTGCTTGAGACAATCAAGATCTTTTCCGTTGGGGATTCTCTCGACGCGTTCAGCCCACAACCTTTGCCCTGCAGGCCCACGTCCCGCGAGCTCCCTCGATCCCTGTCGCGCTTCCCCATTGTTCGCGTTCTAGTCGTGAACAATGGAGCGGCCCTCTGACGCAAGCA
>Ga0194116_10002935_pt1 | contig 21215 bp, 20 predicted proteins | sample TA2MahsurfametaG_4_FD_148617 | JGI IMG/M metagenome (GOLD analysis project Ga0194116, IMG submission 148617) | Freshwater microbial communities from Lake Tanganyika, Tanzania - TA2015008 Mahale S9 surface | ecosystem: Environmental > Aquatic > Freshwater > Lake | place: Tanzania: Lake...
GCTCAGTTTCTTGAAATCCAAGGACTGACCCGAATTGTGTCCGTTGCTTGAACGGTATCCGGCCAGCGGGAACTTCGCGCTGCGGCTGTGGGCCGAGCGATCGACCGCGCTGGGCGGCTTCGAGCCGATGTCGTTTGGCGCAGGGCAGCTGCTGCTGGGGCCGGACGGCGGGCTGGAGTACCGGTTCCCCGGGGGCGACGCGGACGCCGCGTTCTATCGTGTCCGGGCCGACGCTAAACCGCGCTAAGCCCCCGGTCGTCGGTTTCCTTCTGAGCACATTCGCCCCGTTGTCTGCCGCTCGGCCGACTCTCCGACTTCAGCCGGTCCCCCAAACTCGAAATGTCCTTTGATCACAGTGTTCGCCAAGAAATAAATTCGAAATCTTCCCTTGCCCCGTAGCCCATCCGTGCTACATTGGGCTCATGAAAGAGGCGATTGTCCGAGCAAGAGTCGATTCTAGGCTGAAGGCCGATGCGGAAGCGGTCTTTGGCACCTTGGGCATTAACACGACCGAGGCGATCCGCATGTTCCTGAGTCAGGTGAGGCTGAGGCGCGGGTTGCCGTTTATTGTGGGGATTCCGGACAACGCCGACTTGCTGCTTCCGACCCAAGTGAGGCAAGACGCCATCGATTCCCTGTATGAAGACTAAACCTGGAGAGGTCTACCGAGTGAATCTTGGCATGGGAGGTAAAGTCCGCATGATGATGGTCGTTTCCCGCGAGGATGCTGCAGCACCGAGGGCATTGGCGATCTGCGCTCCGATCACAACGGCTAACAGGAGCTCAGCCTACGAAGTGGAATTGCCTACGCGAGCGTTTCTGCGCGAGCGCAGTTACGTCAACATCCAGGGCCTTCAGGCGATTCAACACCACGAACTCAAGGGCCCTATTGGGATATTCCATGGCAAGATAATGGAGCAGATTCGTGATGCACTAGCCTACACTTTCGGCATCAACCAACCCGGCGAACAAGGCGACCCTCCTAACGCCTGACCCGCCTCCGGTTCCAGCCGTCATGATCCCTGCAACCTAATCCCGCGGTCGTAGCCTGACATGACAGGGGTCAGTCCTTGGGTTGTAGTGTTTTTCAGTAGCCGGGCGGCTTTGGGGTTTTTGCGCAATCGGTTCACGAGTTGACTCATCGACGCTGGGTGGCCATCGCCAAGCGCTGGGCAATCCAATCGTTTGCCACCGCCGTCTGACTCCTGATCAGCGCAACCGACCGGGAAATTGGGGTCAGAAATTGGGGTCAGGCTGCAAATCTTGACAGAATGGTCCCGCCTGCCTGGGCTGCTCCACAGCACGCCTTTTGCAGTGAGCTCCGTTGCCTGCCCCCTGGCCGACTTTCCGATTGAGTCGCTCCATAGATTCCCCTATTGTCCTTCACTGCTGAAGATGCGCATGCAGATCAAATGAAGCCCGCCATCCTGCCGATCGTTGCTCTACTCACCTCGTGTGCTCCCGACTGCACGTCGCCCACGCACTCGTCCGACGTCGCCGTCGATTTGTTTGAGAGGAGATACCTGCCACATGCAAATGAAGAAGACAAGTTGTCATCTCTTCATTCCATGTCCGAAATGAGTTTGAAAGCCCAATCCATGCCGCAATTCAATCCCGTCCGGCCGACCCCCTGATTGAGTCACTCAACCGGCCCCCGTTCAGCAAATTCTGAGGTTCTTCCACCATCAACTTTCCGATTTTCCATGGTTGTCGGTTCGAGGGGCGCTTGCTAGGATATCTGCATGAACGATGAGCATGGCGGATTGGTTCCTCCGCTGCCGACCGTCAATAGCTTGATTGTTTCGTCCCAGTCACCCGATCGCACTGGCAGCAGGATCGCAAGCGTTCGGCAAACACATGCATCTCTCCTGGTCGATACGGATTGAAATCGTCGGGCTTGCGGGAGACACTCGCTTCAGGAATTTTGATCGCCCGGATCGACCCACCGGATGCCATTGAGGCGGGCGGCCATGACCAGCCACGCCGGTGCCATGGGGGCGACGAGAAAATCCACGGGCAAGCGGCCGTCCGCATCGATTCCTCGCAGCCATCGGGACAGCCGGCGCGGGTTCGTGCTGCCGGGCGGATGATGGATCCGGATGTCGGCGGGCAGCCAGGGCGGCGGAGACTCACCTCGGGCAATCACCAGTTCGTACGCCACATCCGGATGCAGCCAGCCGTCGGACAAAGGCGTGGTGGAGGGATCGTTCAACCAGATCAAGGCACGGTGCGGGGTCGCCCCCCCCGACTCGGGTCCAAGCCAACGATGGATGGGCCGCTTGGGAGCGACTTGCACTTTCCAGCGGTCCTGCAGCCAGAAGACATCATCAAGTCCGGCTTTCATCGCCTGCTCCAGAGCCGTGGTGCAGGCTGCGGGATCCGCCGGTTCCTCAACCCGGGTGAGCACTGCCTTCCACCGGCCGGGCTGCTCGGCGACGAGTGACAATGCGAAGACAGAGGCACGGGCGCGACGAGCGAGCAGCGAGGGCAGGGGACTCATCCGGGTGAGCCGACCAAAAAACGGAACGACCACGCCCTGCATGCCCACGCGCTGATCTGCCAGCACGCCGACAATTCCCCCTGTGCGAAGGAATCCGGTGACTTGGTGGAATGGATCGCGTTTGGAAAACAGGCGGGCACCATCGGCTTGACGTCGCCCGAGCACGCGGCGGTCCATCACGGGGTTGTTGAGCGGGCGGTAAAACGCTCCCGTCGGCGTGCCCGGCGGGAGGACATGGGCGATGCGGCTGAGCAATTCCCAGTTGCCCATGTGCGCGAGGACGAGCACTACGCCTCGGCGCTCGGCGAGCGCTTCGGTCAGCAGTTCCGGGTTTTTCAGACGCAACACCTCGGGCACGCGACGGGCCGGGAGACGTGCTGTGCGGGCGGTGGAGATCAGGTTGGCACCCGTGCGGCGGAAGTTGCGGCGCGCCATGTCGAGGATTTCCGCAGCGCTCAATCGGCCGCCCGTGGCGATCCGCAGGTTGCGGAGGACAATCGCCCGTCGCTTGGGAAAAAGAAGCCAGGCCGCGAGGCCGAGCCACTCGCCGAGGCGGAAGGCAAGCGACGCAGGCAAGCGGCCGACGAGCGCCTCGACCAGCGCGTGGGCGAAGGCTTCGGCCTGCCATTGCAGACGCTTGGCCGGGCTGGGGATGTTGCGTGACAACGCCCGCTCCTAGCTGCCGCCGCCGCCGCACGCAAGACCTGCGCGCGCTCAGACCGCGGGTTGCATCCCGGCCGCGACCGTGATGAGTTGCCGCAATGCGAAAGAAACACGAGCGCGCCACCCACGTCCTGCGTCGTCTTGCAGAGCTGTATCCCGAAACCCCTGTGCCGTTGGATCACCGCGACCCGTACACGCTGCTGGTCGCGGTGTTGCTCTCGGCCCAATGCACCGACGCCCGTGTCAACCAAGTGACCCCCGCGTTGTTTCGGCTCGCCGACAATCCGCGCGACATGGCGGTGGTGCCGGTCGAGGAGATCCGCGCGATCATCCGCCCGTGCGGATTGTCGCCGCGCAAATCGCAGGCGATTTCCGATCTATCAAAAATCCTCGTGCGCGACCACGGCGGACTCGTGCCCGCCGATTTCGCGGCGCTCGAGGCATTGCCGGGAGTCGGCCACAAGACCGCTTCGGTGGTGATGGCGCAGGCTTTCGGTGTCCCGGCGTTTCCGGTCGACACCCACATCCACCGGTTGGCCAAACGCTGGAAACTCAGCTCTGGAACATCGGTCGAACAGACCGAGCGCGATCTCAAACGCCTTTTTCCGATCGAAGAATGGAACCGGTTGCATCTACGGATCATCTTCTATGGTCGCGAACACTGTACCGCGCGGGGTTGCCGCGACGGCAGTTGCCCGATCTGCCGCGAACTCGCAGGGCGATGAGGTGGTGGCAGAGGGCGGATTTGAACCGCCGACCAAAGGCTTATGAGTCCTCTGCTCTACCGCTGAGCTACTCTGCCGGATACGCGCCGAAAACAACGGGGCGCGGGAGCGGATGGGTAGCGCCCGGAGCCGCCGATGTCCACCGAAATTTCAGGGTGCGGACGGCCTCGCGCCACGGCGGACCTCGTCGCGCCAGAGCCAGGCGAGGGCGACGAAGTAACCGGCGAATTCGGCCGCCTTGCCCCAGTAGCGGATCTTCGCGTCGCCGCCGTGGCAGCCGCAGGCGATGTCGAGTTGGTGAAACCATGCCCAACCAACGGCTGTGGCGAACACGACGACCAAGCCGCCGATCGTCAGGATCGCACCGCGTCGCAACACACCGAGCATGAGACAAAGACCGGCGATGATTTCCGCCCACGGCACGGTGAAGGCCGTCACCGCGTCCCACGGCTCGCCGACCAGACGGTAGTTCGCGACATCGCGCGTGAATCGATCGATCCCGCTGCCGAACACCTTCATGCCGCCGCTGTAAAAAAACCAGCAGCCGAGAAGCACCCGCAGCCACAGCGCGGTTGTCGCTCCAACCGGGCGCGTCCCATCGGTCTCACGCTGCATCGCCGACAAGCAAGCATCGGATGCGGTGGGTCACAAGCGCCGATGAAGCGCGCGGACCATCAACGCGCCAGCCGTGCCGCCGAAAATGTCGGCCAGCCAGTCCCATGGATCCATCCCGTTGCGCATTGGCGTGAACGATTGATGCCACTCGTCGAACCACCCCGCGATCGCGGCCACCAGCACCGCCGCGCAAACGACCACCCGCCAGTCCGGTCGCTCCGCATACAAACGCGACAGGCCGCCCGCCATCAGGAATCCCCCCGCGGCGTAGGACAGGAAATGCGCGAGCTTGTCGATCTGCAGCACCGGCCCGCCACCGCCCATGCCGGGCAACGACGATGACACGGTCACCGCGGCAAACCAGAGCAGCCACGCCGCAAACCACCACCGGGCATGCCTCGTCAGCGCGCGCATTTTCACAAGCGGCGCATTTCATCCTCCAGCCGTTCGGCAAGCCACTGCTTCATCATCGACTGGTAGTTGAGGAAGCGCGCGCGCGCGATGCGCTTGATGCGCGAGAGCATCCGCGGATCAAAGCGCAGCGTGATCGTTGTTGATTCCCGCGAGTCCGCCTCATGCACCGAGGCCGCCATCAGTCGGCCCGACAACTCGTGCGACTCCCAAAAACGGGCCTCCTCCGACTCGTCGCCGAACTCGGGAATCTCTGACCATTGGTGAATGACCTTCATGACGTGCAAAGGTGAAATGGTTTACCGGAACTCGGCGTACTTGCGGTCGTAGAACCGGCGCTCGGTCTCGGACATCTCGCGCGCCGCCACCACGCGGGTCGTCCGCCCGTCGGTCCAGAACGAGAAAAACAAGTGACGGTCGGACACCGTGCGGCCAAGCGCGTAAAACCGCGTCGCACCATCGGCTCGCTCGGCATCGGGCAGGAAACGCACCAGGAACGGATCCTCGAGCGCCTCTTCCAGCTCGCGGGGCCGGATGCTCCGCAAGTCGAAGCGGACATCGATCAAATCGAGTTCCATGCGCATAGTGTGCAGGCCGATCCCGAGGAACGCAACCACGCTTTCTCTTGCACGGGGTGCCGCCCCGGCTAGAAATGCCACGTCGCCTCGTGAAAGCCTATTTCCTCAGAAGACTGCTGCTCATCCCACCGACGCTGGTTGGGATCACGCTGTTGGTCTTCACCATCACGCGCTTCGTTCCCGGCGGTGCGATGGACCGCATGCTGCAGGAAGCCGCACGCGGGGCCGACCAAGGCGGCCGCAGCTCGTCAGCATCCACCCAGTCCCAGGGCGGCCTGAGCGAAGAGCAGATGGAGGAAATCGAGGAGCAATTCGGACTGAACAAACCGGTGCTCGTGGCCTACGGCCAGTGGCTCGGCCTGGTACCGCGCGAAACCCGCATTTCGAAGGGTGAGTTCGGCGCGCGGTCCGGCGGAATCCGTGCCGATGCCGGATCGGACCAACGCACCCAGGTCGTCCTGCGGGGCGATGGGCGCCTCGTCGATGTCACGCGCACACCCGATGGCCGAATCGACGCCGTCTTTGCCGAATCCGATCGGCCGGTATCCGATGAAGGATGGAAAACCCGTTTGGAATCACCAGAGGACCGGGTCGAGCGATTCCAGCGGCGCAACCCGGACAGCAGCACCACTCCGGCGTATCGTCCGCGCGCCATTATTTATCAAACCCGGATCTCGGGCCTGCTGCAAGGCAACCTCGGGCGATCGACTGTCTACAATGATCCGGTGCACGAGATGATCCTCGCACGCATGCCCATCGCCGTGTATTTCGGCCTGCTCACCGCCTTCATCAGCTACTCGGTGTGCCTGCCGCTCGGCATGCTCAAAGCGCTCAAGCACCGTACATTCCTCGACACCGCCAGCTCGGTGCTCGTGTTCCTCGGCTACTCGATCCCCGGATTCGCCCTCGGTGCGATCCTCATCGTCCACCTCGGCGCGCGCATGGGGATGTTCCCGCTGTTCGGGCTCACCAGCCCGGACTTCGACCAACTCGACACGGTCGGCAAAATCAAGGACCTCGCGCACCATACGGTGCTGCCGCTGTGTTGCTACATCGTCGGCTCGTTCGCGGTGCTGACGATGATGACCAAGAACAACCTCATGGACAACCTCGCCGCCGACTACGTGCGCACCGCCGTGGCCAAAGGCGCGAGCTTCCGCAGGGCCGTCTTCGGTCATGCGTTCCGCAACTCGATGATCCCCATCGCCACCAGCCTCGGCAACCTCGTCACCGTGTTCATCGGCGGATCCATGCTGGTCGAAACCGTTTTCGACATCCAGGGCTTCGGCCTGCTCCAGTACCAATCGGTCATCGCCCGCGACGAACCGGTCATCATGGGCACCCTCACCATCGCGGCATTCCTCATGCTCGTCGGCCACATCATCTCCGACTTGATCGTCGCCACGGTCGATCCGCGGATCAAATTCGAGTGACCCATGCGCCTCCCCGGATTCATCGGCATCCTGCTCGGACTGCTCGCCGCCGCGGGCGAACTGGCGGGCGTGGCATTTCCCACGGCGCGCTGGTTTTTCGAAGCCAGCCGCGACGTGCCTTGGCTGCACAGCGGATCGGGTGACGATGCCTTCCCGTGGTTCGGTTGGCTTTGCACGGTGGTGCTGATCACCGCCGGATCACTGATCGTCATCCGCTCGTTCTCGGGCACGCCGCCCAACCCGCTCACCCAACGGCGAATCCGCCGCTTCCGCGAAATCAATCGCGGCTATTGGTCGCTCGTCATCCTCTGCGTGCTCGCCACACTCGCCGCACTCGACCAAACGGTCGTCGGTAAACGCGCACTGGCCGTGAAACACGAAGGCCGCTGGAGCTTCCCTGCATTCCTTCCGAACGAACTCAAGAACCGCGACTTCGGCATCCTCGGCGATCTCGCCGACGCGCCGGCCGACTACCGCAAGCTCAAGCGCGTGCTCGAGGCCGACGGCAGCGGCCGCGTCATCCTGCCGCCCATCCCCTACGACCCGACCGGCGACACGCTTCCGCCGCGCTCGCGGCCGCTCGAACGCATCGACGGACTGCACTGCGATTCCGCCGACGGCAAACCTTACTGGGGGCTGGCGGGCAGCTACCACGACGCCGACCACGACCGGATGCGCCTGCGGTTCACGCTGCGCGACGGCAGGCTCTCGGGCGTGGCCGATGGCTGGCTGGCCGACGGCACGCCCTGCTACACCGCCGAATACCGAGACGGCCGCCTGCTCACCGAGCGCTACACCGGCCCGGGAACCAAGGAGGCATTCCTCGGCGATCCGCTGCAGTCGCTGCGCGCGATCCGCTACCACCCGTCGCCGCCGTCGCCGGCCGACCGCCACTGGCTCGGCACCAACTCGCAGGGCTACGACGTGCTCGCCTACCTTTATGGCGGATTGCAGGTGAACTTCAAGGCGGCGCTCATCTACCTGCCCATCGTCTACCTCATCGGCATCAGCATCGGGATGATGATGGGATACTTCGGAGGCTGGTTCGACCTCGCCGTGCAACGCCTCATCGAAGTGTTCTCGAACGTGCCGTTCCTTTTTGTCGTGATCATCATTTCGAGCAAGGTGCCGGAGAAATTCAAAGGTCTGCCGGTGATCCTCACGATCCTCGTGGCGTTCGGCTGGATGGGCATGACGTATCTGATGCGCACCGCCGCCTACCGCGACAAAGAGCGCGACTACATCGCCGCCGCACGCGTGCTGGGCGCACGCACTCCGCGCATCCTCTTCCGCCACCTGCTGCCCAACACCGTCGCGATCATCGTCACGCTCGTCCCGTTCACCATGTCGGGGCTGGTCTTCGCGCTCACCTCGCTCGACTACCTCGGCTTCGGCCTGCCTCCGGAATACGCGACCTGGGGACGCCTGCTCAACGACGGCCTGTCGAACCTCTCCGCACCATGGCTGGTGTCCTCCACCTTCACCGTGCTCGTCGGACTGCTGGTGCTGATCACCTTCGTCGGCGAGGCCGTGCGCGAGGCCTTCGATCCGAAGAAATTCACCTACTACCGCTGATGCGACGGATCCGACACCATCTGACCGCGCTGATTGCGGGTGCAGCCGCACTCGCGGGTCTCGCCTGCCGCCAGGATGAGACGGAGGTCCGGCGCGACCTCGGGTTCGACGAATTCGTGCCGGCCTACAACCGCCACATCGCAAACTGGCTGACCGAACAGAACGAGGCGACGCTGCGTGAACGGGAGCGCATCACCGCCGAAATCGCCAATGCCCAAGGCGCGCGCCTTGAGTCGCTGCGCATCATCGCGGAGGGACTCGATCGCGATCTGGAGAAATGGCGGTTCCGCAGCGGCCTCGGCGATTACTTCCGCTTCACTACGCTGGACGAACTCCCGCCGGACCTCGTCTGGGAGGACGGGATGGATCAACCGGAGATCGGCGATCCCGCAGCGAAAAAAGGCGGCGTGTTCCGCCGCTTCATCCCGAGCTTCCCGCCAACCATCCGCCCCTTCGGCGAAAACGCGAACAATTCGTTCCGCGGGGAGATCTACGAAGCCATCGAGTTGCCGCTGGTCAATCTGCATCCCGAAACCATGGGGCTCATCCCGGGCTGCGCCCACCGCTGGGCCGTCTCGGCCGACGGCCGCACGACCTACTTTCGCATCGACCCCGAGGCGCGCTACTCCGACGGCGTCCCGGTCCTCGCACGCGACTTCATGGTCAGCGCGTACATCCGCATCTCGGATCACGTCGTGAACCCGTACTCGAAGCAGTACTTCCGCGAGAATGTCGCGCAGTTCACCGTCTACGACGACCGCACACTCTCGATCTCGCTGCCCGAGGCCAAATACCTCGCGCCCGCCGTCGCCGGCGGCATCCCGCCGTCACCGCCCCACTTCTACGCCGAATACGGGCCGGATTACAACGAACGCTACCAGTGGCGGTTCCCGCCCACCACCGGAGCGTACGAGGTCAGGGAGGCGGACATCGTCAAAGGCGCGTCGATCACCCAGACGCGCGTGAAGGACTGGTGGGCGCGCGACCGCAAGTATTACCGCCACCGCTACAATCCCGACAAGATCGTGCACACGGTGGTGCGCGACGAATCGAAAGCTTTCGAATTGTTCCGCGCGGGCGAGCTCGACACGTTCTACCTCACACGCCCGGACTACTGGTACGAGAAATCGGAGATGGAGCCGGTCTACAAAGGGTACATCGAGCGCGTCACGTTCTACAACCGCTATCCCAAGGTGCCGCGCGGGCTTTACATGAACGTGAGCAAGCCTCCGCTGGACAACCGCGATGTCCGCATCGGCATCCAACACGCGGTGAACTGGCGCAAGGTCATCGACGTCATGTTCCGCGGCGACTACCAGCGGCTCAACGCATTCAACGAGGGATATGTCCACTTCAGTGATCCGTCGATCCGTGCACGGCCGTTCTCCATCCCTCAGGCGCGCGCGGCCTTCGCCGCCGCCGGATTCACCGAAGAGGGACCCGACGGCATCCTGCGCAGACCCGACGGGACACGCCTGTCGCTGGCCGTGACGTATCCGGCGACCCCGGTCACCGACCGCATGTTCGCGATCCTGCGCGAGGAGGCGCGCAGTTGCGGATTCGAGCTGCGACTCGACGGACTTGAGACAACCGTCGCCTACAAGAAGGGCATGCAGAAACAGCACGAGCTCTCGCTCGGCAGCTGGCTGATCACGCCGCCGATGCCCGATTTCCACCAGTTCCTCCACTCGACCAACGCGTTCGACGACAAGGGCAATCCGCGGCCGCAGACCAACAACACCTTCGTCTGGGGCCGACCCGACACCGACCGGCTCAGCGAGCGCCTGCGCACCAGCCGCACCATCGAAGAACTCCGCGACGCCGCATGGCAACTGCAGCGCATCATCCACGACGAGGCGTTCTTCTCGCCGGGATACTCCGTCGATTTCGTCCGCCTCGGCTCGTGGCGCTGGGTGCGCTGGCCGGATTGCCCGGAAACACGCTTCTGCCCGCCGGTCATCTATGACCCCCACGAAGTGTTCGTGCAATGGATCGACGAGGACAAGAAACGCGAAACCCTTGAAGCAAGACGCAAGGGCATCGGCTTCCCCGAGTCGACACGCGTGATCGATGATTACCGCATCGTCGGCGACGAAACGCCGGAATCCGCCGAGCCCGGCACGCCGCCGGAACCAACCAACCCGCCCCGATGAACCCGGCCACACCCGCAAACATCCTCGAGGTGGACCGGCTCATCACCTCGTTCGAGACCGATGCCGGCATGCTCCGCGCTGTCGACCAAGTGTCGTTCAACGTGCCGTCAGGCAAAACCGTCGGCATCGTCGGCGAGTCGGGCTGCGGCAAGAGCGTCACCGCGATGTCGATCGTCCGGCTGCTGCCCCAGCCAGCCGGACGCATCCTCGGCGGACATGTCTGGTTCAAGGATCGCGATCTCACCGCGGTCGGTGACGACGAAATGCGCCGGATCCGCGGCGGCGACATCGGCGTGATTTTCCAGGAACCGATGTCGGCGCTGAATCCGGTGCACCGGATCGGACGACAAGTCGCGGAAGTGTTCCGCCTGCACAAGGACCTGTCGAAAAAGGACGCATGGGACGCCTCGGTCGAAATGCTGAAGCTCGTCCGCATCCCGGCTCCGGAGAAGCGGATGATGGATTATCCCCACCAGTTGTCCGGCGGCATGCGCCAACGCATTGTCATCGCCCTCGCGCTCGCATGCCGACCGTCGCTGGTCATCGCCGACGAGCCGACCACCGCACTGGATGTGACCGTGCAGGCGCAGATCCTCGACCTGATCGCACGGTTGCAGTCTGAAATGGGGATGTCGGTGGTGCTGATCACCCACGACCTCGGCGTGATCGCCGAAACCTGCGACGAAGTGGTCGTCATGTACGCCGGACGCGTCGTCGAACGCGCACCGGTCCACGAACTCTTCGCTAATCCGCTTCACGCTTACACACGCGGACTGCTCTCCTCGATCCCGACTCTGCAAACGCCGTCGAAGTCGGTGCTCAACACGATTCCAGGGATGGTCGCCTCGCTCGCCGAGCACACGCACGGCTGCCGCTTCTGCCAGCGCATGGGCCGCATCACCACCGCATCACCTTCGGTCCCGCGCCCGTCATTCACCGAAGTCCTCCCGGGCCACTGGGCGGAGACCTGCCCGGTTTGTTGCAAACTGCCGGGCTGACCGCTCCCACCCCTTCACCCACGCACGATGAACCCCGCCCCGTTGCTCTCCGTCGACGACCTCCGGATCCACTTTCCGGTGCGCGGCGGCGTGATGCGCCGCCACGTCGCCGACGTGCGCGCGGTCGATGGTGTCAGCTTCGACATCGCGCCTGGCGAGACACTCGGACTGGTCGGCGAATCCGGTTGCGGCAAGTCCACCCTCGGCAAGGCCATCGTGCGGCTGCTGCGGCCGACCTCCGGCAACATCCGCTTCGAAGGCCACGACATCACCCGGCTCGGCCAATCGGCCCTGCGACCGCTGCGCCGCGATTTTCAAATGATCTTCCAGGATCCGGCAGAGTCGCTCGACCCACGCATGAGCGTGCGCTCGATCATCGAGGAGCCGTTCGTCATCCAGCGCATCGGCACCCGCGCCGAACGAGCGAGGAAGGTGGATGAGCTGCTCGAGAGAGTCGGACTGCCGGCATCCGCGGCCGATCGCTACTCGTTTGAGTTTTCCGGCGGTCAGCGCCAGCGCATCGGCATCGCCCGCGCGCTCGCACTCAAACCCAAACTCATCGTCTGCGACGAGCCGGTGTCGGCCCTCGACGTCTCGATCCAGTCGCAGATCCTCAACCTGCTCGTCGAGCTGCAGCGCGATTTCGGATTGTCCTACTTGTTCATCGCCCACGACCTCTCGGTGGTCAAACACATCAGCGACCGCGTCGCGGTGATGTACCTCGGCAAGATCGTCGAACTCGCCCCGGCCGAAACGATCTATCGGGATCCACGCCATGCCTACACCAGGGCGCTCATCTCCGCGATCCCGACTCCCGATCCGCAGGCAAAGCGCGAGAAAATCTTGCTCGAAGGCGACGTCCCCTCGCCCATCGACCCGCCCAAAGGGAGCGCGTTCGGCCACCGGCTCGGCCATCCGCGCTACCTGGAAACCGAAGGCATGGACCTCTCGCTGCGCGAAATCGCTCCGGGCCACCTCGTCGCAGCCGATCCGTGCTGCCTCTCGGAGGACGACTGGCGGCAACTCGATCCCGGGCGATAGCCCTCCGCCGACCAGCCAGAGAACAGCCCCCCAGACACCTCATTTTCGATCATTGGACTGCTCATTGATCCAAAAAACCGCTCCGACATCTGACAAATTGATCAGCGGAGCGCGAGCCTTGCGCGTTTCAGCGCAGCAGTCAGTGCTGGCACTGGGCCAGCCTTGTCAGCGACATGCACTGGATCCGCTCCTCGGGTCGCCGGTTTTGGTGGCAATGGCAAACACCTGTGAGGCCAGAAACTTCCGGCCCATCGCGCTCAGTCCAGCCGCTTGATCTTGAGATTGCGGTAGTGAACAGGGGCCATTTCGCTGAAGACGCGGCCCGGGCCATGGAGGCCTTGGAGGCCGATCGGGCCCTTGCGCGAGAAGTCCTTCAGCGAGACAGCGAACTTGTTGGCGGTGCCGTCGGGATTCTTCAACGGTTCGGTCCAGCGGTCGAGGTCGGCATCGACGACGGTTTCCCCGTTGAAGACCACGGTGATCTTCGGGCCTTTGCAGGTGATGGTGTAGCGGTTCCATTCGCCGACGGGCCGGGCCATCTCCTTGGAGGGAGGGCAGGCGTTGTAGAGTGCGCCGACCATGCCGTAGAGGTGACCGTCCTTGTTTTCATGCACTTGGATTTCAAGTGCCTTGAGGACGTTGCCGATGTCGCCGGAGCGGAGGAACACACCGCTGTTGGCTTGCTTGGTGGTCTTGAATTCGAGGTCGAGGATGAAATCGCCGTAGGACTCCCGCGTCCACAGGGTGAGCGGGTTTTTCGCAACGAGTTCACCATTTTCGAATGTCCAGGAATCCGCGGCCGAGATCGCGGCGATGGCGGGAATGACCAATTGGGCGTTTGAGAGGTTGGCGGCAAACAACTCTTCCCAGCCAGTGGTGTCCGGGTGCTGCGCGTGGAGCGTGGCGGTGAGTGCAAGCGGCAGAACGGCGGAACGGAGGCGGTGAAAGCGCATCATGGGCAAACAGGCTGGCAAGACCGCCGCGGGGCGACAAGCCGGAAAAGTGGGAAGTCCGCTCGCCGCGCCAAATGAGCCGGAGATCAGAAAAGCCAAGCAGCGACGACCGTGCCGACCGCAAGCCAGAACAAAATCAGAAATAAGACGATCAATATCCAAATGAATACATGACGCAGCGATTGGCTGCGCGGGGGATCCGGATCCGGTGACGGGTCGTGCATGAGGACAGGCGCGATGTGCGCCGCAATGTCTGCATCTTGATGAAGAGTGACCGGCAACTCAACTATCCGAAAGGGCTTGCGCGATGACGCAGTGGGCAAGCCACGGCCGCATCTCTTGGTATGGGATCAGCGGAGCCTCAGTCACTCGCTCATTTCCATCCGAACCAGACAGGGGAGTCAGGCGACTCCGGAGAATCATCGCTTCCGCTCCATGGTGCGGTTTCTACCCCCCTCCAAAAAAACCAAGGTCGGCGCAAGATCGCGCAGCGAAATCCCCGCGCGCTCGATCAGCAGGGCGAGCTGGGCCGGCGAGCTGATGCCGAGCCTGCGGGTGAGCGTGGTGCGGTGGAGCTTCACGGTACGCTCGGCCACGCCGAGTTCATCCGCGATTTGTTTGTTGAGCAGTCCGCGGACCACGCCGGCGAGGACTTGGCGCTCGCGCAGACTCAGTCCGCTGATCGCTTTGCAGGTTTCATCCGCGATGCTGCGTGCGGCGCGCTGACGGCGGTCACGTTCGAGTGCGCGTTCGATCGCATCGAGCAGTTCTTCCTTGGAGGCGCGCTTCATCAGGAAGTCCTCGGCCCCACCGCGCATCGCCCGCACCGAGGTGGGAATGTCACCACGTCCGGTGAGGAACACCACCGGCATCGGGTGATCGCTCGCGGCCAGTTCCGCCTGGAGGTCGAGACCGGTCTTGCCGGGCATTTGCAAGTCGGTGAGCACACAGCCCGGCGCGGTGCGGGCTTCGTGCCCGAGAAAGGCGTCGGCCGAATCGTGGGTGAACACGCGGTAACCCGACACCGACAGCAGGCGCGCCATGCTCCGCAGGAACGAGGCGTCGTCGTCCACCAGATGGATGGTCGGCATCATGTTGAACCAACACCCTGCCAGACCGGAATGGTGAAAGCAATCTCCAATCCGTCGTTTTCGTGAGCCGCGGCAATGCGGCCGCCATGGTCCTCGATGATGGACCTGGCAATGGCGAGGCCCATGCCGAGGCCATCGGCCTTGGTGGTGTGGAATGCGTTGAAGAGTTCATGCATGAGCGCGGGATCCGTGCCGCCGCCGTTGTCACGAACACTCACGCGGAGCCAGGCACCCTCTCCGGCGACGCGGATCTCGATCCGGCCGTCGCCGCGCTCACCGATGGCCTCGATGGAGTTGACCAGCAAATTGAGCAGGACCTGCTGCAACTGCAAGCGGTCGCCGCGTACCGACGGCAGATCGTCCGCGCATTCGATCCCGATGGCGATGCGGCTGTGTTCGACGCTCTGTCTGACAATGGCGACAACGTTGCGGATAATCCCGGCCATGTGCACCTCGCCGATCCGCAGCGGCTGCTGTTTTACGAGTGCGCGGATCCGGTCGATCACCGCACCGGCACGCGCGTTGTCCTGCCGGATGTCCGTGACGATGTCGCGCAGTGTGGCGGTGTCAGGCGTGCCGTGAGCGAGCAATTGCTCGGCCGTCTCAACGTTGCGCAGGATGGCCCCGAGCGGTTGATTGAGCTCATGGGCAAGGGATCCGGCGAGTTCGCCGAGGGTTGACACCCGGGAGACGTGGGCCATTCGGTCGCGCAACTCGCGCATTTCGCGCTGAATCCGGTTGCGCTCGGTCATGTCGACAAAAACCACGTAAACACGATCCGCAGCGATAATCCCGGAAATCTCGATCTCCCGTGTGCTGTTGTCCTTGCAGCGGATCCGATATTCGTCGGCGCGCACCACACGGCTGCCCGTTTCGAGGGCATCTCGGTAGTGGCGCTGCCATTGCTCGACGACTTCCGCCCGGTAGGCCTCGTCCGGGTAGGCGATGGCGAGCCAAGACTCGAAATCGGGAACCTCCTCCTGGGCGTATCCGAACAACCGGGTAAACATCTCATTGATGTAGTTGCCGAGTTCGCTTTCGTATCCGATCGCCACCGGTGCCTTGGCGACGATGGTGCGGAAATGCTCTTCGCTGGCCCGCAGCTCGCGCAGCATGCGGTTGCGCTCGGTGACGTCGAGGAACGAGGTGACGAGACGGTCGCCCACGGCGACGGCGCTGATCACGACATCGCGCCGCGATCCGTCCTTGGTGGTGATCACTGATTCGTGAAACGGCAGGGTGCCGCCCGTGTGGATGACGCGTTGGATTTTCCGATCCCATCCTGCTAAGATTTCATTGCGGAGCGTCACGTCGTCGGGATACGCCGCACGCGCCCAATCGGCGATGGTGGGGATGTCCTCCAGTGAGTAGCCGAAGGCTTCGCGGTGCTTCCGGTTGAGGAAGAGGACTTGTGCGGCGGGATCGGTCCAGAGGATGTCCGGGCCGATCCGGGTGACGGCCACCGGGAACGGCAGGCTTTCGAGGATTTCGCGCAGCTCGGTTTCGCGCTGCCGCGAATTGGCCACAGCGCGGTTGCGCTCGGTCACGTCGGTGAACGTGCCGAAGCTGGTTCCGCCGACGATGCTGGCGGCGATTTCGACTTCGCGCTCACTGCCATCCTTGCAGGTGAGCCGGTAGGTCATCGGCTCGATGCGGCCGTTGGTCCTGCGTGCTGCATCAACGGATGCCAACCAGCGCTCCAAGACTTCGGCGCGGTAGGCGTCGTCGGGATACACCCGCCGGAACCAGGCGTTTTCATTGGGCAGGTCCTCGGTGGACCATCCATAGAGGCGGGTGAACGCGCGGTTGATGGCCAGCTTGTTGCCACCGCGCACGGTGTACACAATGGGAATGGGTGCTTCGGCGACTTGCAACAGCAATTGCACCTCGCTATCACGAACACGCGCTTCGGCGGTGCGGCGGCGTTTGAGCTGGATGAGCAGCGCGGTGATGAGCAGACCCTGGATCATCAAGGCGGCGATGGCTCCGATCACCGAAACGCGGTGTCTTTCAAAAAGCCCCGGTTCGTCGAAGAGGACCGTGCTGCCCGGGGGCAACGCATCCCGATCGATGCCAAAGCGATCCAGCAGGCGAGCGTCGAACATCACCCGGGTCTGGTGTGTTTTCAACGGAGGCGTGGTGGTGCTTTTCGCCGCCGCACGCCCCACCAGCTGCGCTGCCTCGGAGCCTAGTTGGAAGAGGTCGACACAGTGGCCGCCGAGCAGTCCGCGTCCGATGTGGGTGTCGATGATGCCGAAAAACGGCGCTGTGGTGCCGCGGCTGATGTCTTCAAGCACGTCCGCCGGCACGTGATTCGTACCCGAGGGTTCGCGCCAATAGGAGTCTTAAAAGACCACCGTGTCGGCCGATAGCGCGGCAAGGCGTGCTTTCAGATCCGCCAGGGACAAGTCGCACAGATCAACGAGTTCGAGTCCTTTGGCATTCGCGGCGGCCGATAGTTGACGCGGGATGAACGGGCCGATGTTGCGTACGCCGTCGGAGTGACCAATGTGCACGACGCGTTGTGTTTGCGGAAAGAGCCGCAGCGCCATGTCGAGGATTTCGCCGACCGGAAACTCGTGCACGACACCGGTGAGGCGGGGTTCGGCGAGATAAGGCGCGGCGCGATCCGGAGTGATCGCCACAAAGATGATGGTCGACTCCGGCGCGATGCGTTGTCGCAGGCCGAGGGCGATTTGCAGGCAGGTATCGGAAGCGGCGACGATGGAGTCGAAACGCGTGCCATCGTATTTCGAGGCGAGCCAGTCGATGACGTTCTCCTCGTGCTTGAACTTGTCGAGTCGGCGAAGCTCGAGGCTTTCGCTGAAGAGTTCATGATGGGCGGGCGCGGCCTCACGCATGCCGCCGCGGAATCCCTGCATGAAGCGCTGGCTGCCGGGGCGCGTCGGGGTGTCCTGGTCGAGGATCAGCACGCGGAGTGGTTCCCGTGCCGCGGCACCGGGCTCGTCAGCCGCGACCCGACCCGTCAGCAACACGGCAAGAACAGCACAGCAAAAAAATCGATGCCGCATGGGATGGGCATCAAACCGTTTCCAGTGTGCTCCGTCAAATCCTCCGCGCCCGGCCTTCGCGGCTTTGGCTGTTTGGCATCAGGCGCGGCCTTCGGCGATGCCGAGTCGCTCCAACTGCCAGCGCAGCAACAAGTCTGCGGGCGCGGCCTCCTCGGCGGCGATCGTTTCGAGCGCCGCGCGGGCCGCAATGAGCGAGCCATCGATGTCGAGCTTCGCGGCCGCTTTGTCACGGTCCTTGAGCAGCGCGTCGAGCCGCCGCTCGAACTCGCGGGTGCGCTTGCGGCGTTTCGCTACGATCCGCTCGGGCCAGTCCGCCTCGGGAACCGCCTCGATAGACGCGACGGCGGCACGGAAGCGCTTCACGCGGTCCGGCCGGAAATGGCGAGGCAGCGTGATGTTGCGGCCGGCCGACATCTCGGTGCTCCATTCGAGGAGCTGGCGATTGTTGGCCACCATGAAGGGCGGTCGATCCCAGGCTTTCGCCTCGCCGTCGCGCCACTGCCACAGTGTGCGCAGGCAGAGCAGACCGAAGCGGTCGAGCTTGCCGCAGCCCTGGACGCGCCAGAGGTCGTCCTCATTGTCGTCGCGCTCGAGCACCCGCAGCCGCGCGGCTTCACAACTCTCGACGAACCATTCGTGGCGGCCGAGGTCCCTGAGGCGGCTGGTGATGATCCCGCCCATGTCGAGCAGGTAGCGCACGTCGTTGATCGCGTATTCGATCATTTTTCCCGACAGCGGTCGTTTGCCCCAGTCGGCCTTCTGCGACGATTTCGACAATTCGACGCCGAAGTATTCCTTCACCAGGTCGCCGAGGCCGAAGCGCCGCGCGCCGAGCAGCCGCGCGCCGATCTGCGTGTCGTGCACCACCGGGGGCAACTTGCCGAACTGCCTCTTGAGCATCGTCATGTCGTAATCCGCGCCGTGCATCCACACCGTGGCCGTCGACAGATAACGACCCAGCGGGGCAAGGTCGTCGATGCTCAGAGGATCGATGAGCACCGGCTCGCCACCCGCTGCGGCGAACTGGACCAGACACAGCGACTCGCGGTAGCGGTGCAGGCTGTCGGCCTCGGTGTCCAACGCGCAAACCGGCGGATCCGACAGTTTGCGGGCACCCTTGAGGTGACTGGTCAGCCGCTCGGTGTTGTCGATCATGACGCGGACGACGGACGAGGGGAGGTGCGGGGAGCAGGCAACGGCACCGGGTTGACGGGAGGCACGCCGGAAGCAAGGGTGGGTCCGGTTTTCTGTCAAGGTCAAAGGCGGAAAACCCTTGAATTGCATAGGGTTTTGCCAAAATCGGGGAATGTGCTCCGCCGCCGGAGACTACATAGGGACAGACAAATCGTGTGAAGGGGGATGGGTTATTTGTAATTGGTGATTCGGAAAGAGGATGAAGGAGCGGCTGCCGTGATTGACGATCCGCGATCCTTTCAAATCCGCGTTGGTTCGCAGTTCAGAATCTCGCTTTTGAAGCCGCATGAAATCATCATAAAAGCCGTGCGCCGGGGGCGGGGAGATTCCAGTATCCCGTCATGTCTCTCTCGAAAACCCGATGTGCCTGGTTGCCGCGCGCGCTGGTGCTGCCGGCCTTGCTTGCGGTGTTGGCGATCGCGATCTCGATCCGCTCGACCGGAGCGGCGGAGGGTGGTGATGCCTCGCGCGAGCGCAGGAAGGTTGTCTTGATCGCCGGCAAGGCGAGTCATCCGCCGGGCGAGCACGAGCACCGCGCCGGTTGCTTGTTGCTTGCCGATCACCTCAACCGCAGTGGTCTGCCGATCGAAGCAGTGGTGGTGACCGATGGTTGGCCGCGTGATGCATCGGTTTTCGACGGAGCGGATGCGGTGGTCATTTACGCCGATGGCGGTCCGGGGCATCCGGCGCTGCCGCATCTCGATAAGCTGCGCCGCATGGCCGACGCGGGTGTGGGCATCGGCTGCATCCACTACGGCGTCGAGGTGCCTCCCGGCGAAGCGGGTCGCGACTTCCTGGATCTGATCGGCGGGTATTTCGAGACCCATTGGTCGGTCAACCCGCATTGGGATGCCGAATTCAAGAACCTGCCCGCCCATCCGATCACGCGCGGCATCGGCTCCTTCCGTATCCGTGACGAATGGTACTACCACATGCGCTTTCGCGAGGGGATGGCCGGGGTGACGCCCATCCTCACCGATCTGCCGCCGACGGAAACGCTGCAGCGGCGTGACGGTCCGCACTCAAACAACCCGGAGGTGCGTGCGGCGGTGCTCGAGCGCAAGGAGCCGCAGCATGTGATGTGGGCCAGCCGACGGCCGCTGGCGGCCGGGGAAAGCCGCGGGTTCGGCTTCACCGGTGGTCACTTCCACAAGAACTGGCGGCACGACGACCACCGGCGCGTGGTGCTCAACGCGGTTGCTTGGATCGCCGGTGTCGAGGTGCCTGCCGACGGCGTGCGCTCGGCGACGCCCACCGATGCGGAGATGGCTGCGAATCTCGATGTGAAATGACGCGTGCGATGCGCGCGGCGTCGGCTCATCCGCGGTTGCTGCGGTCCTCGCCGCCCTTGAGCGCGCGTTTGCGGGCGTTGGCGTCGAGCAGGCGTTTGCGCAGGCGGATGTTCTTCGGTGTCGCCTCGACCAGTTCGTCGGTGTCGATGTATTCGATCGCGCGTTCGAGCGAGAAGCGCAGCGGCGGCGTGAGTTTCGACGTCTTGTCCTTGCCGGACGAGCGCATGTTGTCGAGGTGCTTTTCCTTGACCGGGTTCACGGGCAGATCGCCCACCCGCGGGTTTTCGCCGACGAGCATGCCGGTGTAGACCGCGTCGTTGGGGCCGATGAAGAGCATGCCGCGTTCCTCGAGCGCCTGCAGCGCGTAAGTGGTGGCGGCCCCGCTGTCCATCGAGACCAGCGTGCCGGTGGTGCGGTTGACGATTTCCCCGGCGTGCGTGCCGTATTCCTTGAACAGGTGGCTCATGATGCCGTGGCCGGACGTCAGGTTCACCAGCTCGGTTTCGAATCCGATGAGCCCGCGGGTCGGGATCACCGCTTGGATGAAGGTGCGTCCGCTTGGTTCGGTGTCCATGTGCTCCATGAGTCCCTTGCGATTGGCGAGTGTCTTGAGGATTCCCTGGGTGTAATCGCCGGGCGCTTCGATGTAGAGTGTCTCGTAGGGTTCGAGCAGCGCGCCGCCCTCATCACGGCGGAAGATGACCATCGGTCGCGAGACGCAGACCTCGAATCCCTCGCGCCGCATTTGTTCGACGAGCACCGCGATCTGCATCGCGCCGCGCGCCGACACGCTGAAGACGCCCGCTTGGTCGGTGTCTTCGACCTGGATCGAGATGTTGGTCTTGAGTTCGCGCATCAGGCGGTCGCGGATCGCGCGCGAGGTGACGTGCTTGCCTTCGCGGCCGGCCAGCGGTCCGTCGTTGATCGAGAACTGCATCTGCACGGTTGGCGGGTCGATCTC
>Ga0194116_10002949_pt1 | contig 21167 bp, 10 predicted proteins | sample TA2MahsurfametaG_4_FD_148617 | JGI IMG/M metagenome (GOLD analysis project Ga0194116, IMG submission 148617) | Freshwater microbial communities from Lake Tanganyika, Tanzania - TA2015008 Mahale S9 surface | ecosystem: Environmental > Aquatic > Freshwater > Lake | place: Tanzania: Lake...
CCAATCCCCAATTAAAAAAATTCCTTCTTCTTTTTTAAAGCAAACTAATAAAACATTTATTGAAATCCCATTAATAAAATTATAAAGTTAACAATATATTAATTGATAAATTTAAAAAATACATTACTTAAATATTTTATAAAAATACAAAAAATGTCTTTAACGGATTCAAATGAAATTTCATATTCAGCCTCCAAAAAAAATGAATCACAAGAAAAAAAGTATTATGGAATAGATCCAAAAAGAATAATAAACAATGAACAGTTTGATAAATTCAGCGAAATTCTTAAATGTAAATTATGCTTTAAATTGCTTAATAATCCCTACGACTGTGCTCGTTGCGGAAATTCTTTTTGTCAAGAGTGTATTAGAAGGCAATTGGAAAACTCAAAATCCTGCCCTTATAATTGCGAAGAATTTACTCTAAAAAATTCAAGCTTTGGAATAATAAATATTTTAAATACTTTAACTTTTAATTGCGAAAACAAAGAATCTGGATGCAATAAAATTATAAATTATTATGAACTAAAAGATCATGATTTATTATGCATATTTGCAAATGTCAACTGCCCAAATATAAATTGTAATAAAATTATTAAAAGGAAAAATTTAGAATATCATATTAATCATGAATGTCATTCTAGCTTTTTCAAATGTGATATATGCAAAGCAGATTTATTAAGAGGTGAATTTTTAGATCATTACGAAACATGTAAAATTATTTCAGGTGCATTTAATCCTGGACAGCATCTTAATGATCACTTAAATAAAAATAATCTCCTTAATTCAAATTTATTAATAGATTCAAATAAACTAGGAAATAATTTTAATTTAGAAGATAAATCAATAAATTCAAAATCAATTAATTCTTAAGAAATTCAGAATTTTGATGAGTTTAAAAAAAAGCCAATAAAAACTATTAATCAATCTTCTGGGAAAGAGGTAGCTGAATTTCAAAATTTTATGCAATCGATTGAATTAAAAAACATAAATTTAGATAGTTTCTTAAAAATTCTAGTATATAATTTAGCAAAAATCAATAAAAATTTTGATAATAAAATCCAATCTTTAAGAGATGATATGATGGTTGTTAAATCAGATGTAAAACAAATAAACATTGATTTAAACACGAATTTTAATAATATGAACTTAAACTTCGAAAGAGAAATAGATGCTTTGAATGATAGAATTTCTCTTGTTAATATATCTTTGCATCCGGGCAATGATATGAAATAAGTAGTTGAAGATGGATTCAAAAATATGTGTGAAAAAATAGAGAAGAAAGCAAGCTGTGATTCTTCTTATATAGGGCAAAACCCCAATGAATGTATTTCAAATGCTAATTCAAAAACTTCGAATAAAGATATAATTAATATTAATAATAATCAAAATAACTTGAAAATAAAATATCAACATCAAAATATAAATAATACTTCTAATACTGGTAATTCTGATACATCTAAACCAAGAACTAGGATTGAGATAGGAAAAAAAATAAAAATTGATTCCACAAGCACAGAGAAAGCAAAAGCAAATGTTAATACTAATAAAAATATTATTAACACTAGTGTAATAAAATAGGCTATTTCACCAAAATTATCTCCAAAAAACCGTTCTCCAGCAAGAAATTCAATGTTGAATAACAACAAAGTTAAAATTGATGAACAAAAAATTACTGTATTAAACAAGGAACATTCAAATGTTCAATTTAGAGATAAATCAAGTAATCATTCTCATCGTCAGTGTTGCTCTAATAATAATAATCACCATCATCCAATTCAAACTTCCTACGAAGCTATACAGGCAACTTTGAAAAACCATGAACTAATTATAGAATTGTTAAATAAAATATTGCTAAAATTTGATAAAGACTTGATTAAAGAATCAAATCATGATAAAAGTTTTAAATTAATTTTGCAAGATATTAAAGAAGAAATTCAAAGGATTAAAGCATAGGATTTATATAAATCTTTTGAATTTTTATTTATTTAAGTAATAAGAAATAAATTACTTATAAATACTGATTTATTGCTATATTATTATTTCAAGATTGTTAGATTTTATAATATTGAAACTGAAAAATAAAATCAAGTTAATTTTAATTTTTTATAAATAATTAAATTAATTTTAAAATTAAATTTACCTCTTTTTCTTGATTTAAAAAAATTTATTTTAAATGATAGAATTTTCGATGCGTTTTCATTTTAATTTATAATTAATATTGGATTAGAATACTGTTGGATTTAAATCTGAAAATTAAAAAAAATATTTTTATTTAGAATTCAATAATAGTGATTATTGGTTTTCAAAACTAATTTATAATTTTTTATAAGTTGAAAAAAAATTTGTAACTTAATTTATTATTTAGTTGATCAAATAAATTATAATTATCAATAAATCAAATTCTTATCAAATAATAAAAAAGATAATTTATAAATTGTAAAAAAGAGAGTTCAATGATGCGCAATATGAGATTGAAATATAAATCTGATTTTGAAATTTTTTTATATTTAGAAAATGTTTCTTAATAATTTTTATTTTATCTTTCATCAAAAAAATCTTTGCCATTCTTAAAATTGAATACATATAATTCATTAATATAAAAAAACTCTTAATCCTGTAAAAATTCTTTAAAAAATAAATAAGAAAAATCTTTATTTCTTCTTATCTAAAAGATTCGAATAAGCTTTTAACATCTTCTCTCCTTCGCCTTTCTCAGAATCATTAGATGGTCTAAAAGCCTTAAGTAAATTATTTCTTCTCAAAATTCCCATTATAGTTTTGAATGAAAAATGATTCAAATCAGACTCATGAGATATGTTATTACTAGCTAAATCCTTAAAAAAATTTGTAATCTTCTCATTTCCTTTAGCTTTCTTTTTAGATTTATTATGAATAATTCTTAAAAATTCATCAAATTCAATTTTTCCAGAACCATCATCATCAACGGATTGAATCAAATCATCTACTTCTTCTCTAGTGTATGCTAATCCAAGAGAAATAAAAGGTTCTTCTAATTGATCAGTCCCCATTCCATCATTTTCTGGATTTGGATTTATTTCAGCAATATCATCATAGTATTTTTTATATTTATTCATCGTTTTAATGTCAAATTCCACAAATTTTCCGCGGCTTTCTTGCCAGCGCTTAACTTCATAGCCCATGAGTTTTCTACGCATTTCTTCTGTACTCAATTGCTTTTTTGAGTCTTTGTCATTGCTTTTGCGACTTGCAGAATTCATTAAAATTTTATTAAATTTTTATTGTTAAATTATTTGCTTAAAAATTTTCAAATTTAATAATTCATTTTTATTAAAGTTTTTATAAAATTTATTTTGTTTTATAAGTTTTGAAATATTTTATTTTTAACTTTATATCGGCTTCGATGAAATGAATCAAATGAAAAATTTCATATTAAATTCAAATTCATAATGGCTCATTTTATAACTTTAAGTCCGAACAATGTAAATTGTAATCATTTTAATAAACAGTAAATTTCAATTATTTATTATGTCTTTAATATAACATATCAAAATAAAGACTCGTTTAACGAGTAAAATTTGATTTCTGATTAGAATATTTATTGTTTAAAAAAAATTACAAAAAATCCAATAAAATATTTGTAAAATGTTAAAATTACCTTCAAATCAAATTAAAATTCTATAAAATTTATTCAATTAAGGAATTTTTTTACATCTATTTTAATATTTTAATTAATATTCCAAATATTTTAAACAAATTAAATTACTTTTTTTAAAATCAATTAATTAGCTAATAATCAATACACAATTAAAATCCTGAATTGTTTTCTTAATTTTTCTGAGTAAACTAACTAATGCTTTTTAATTTAAATTAATTATTTAGATCTTAATTAGTTTGAGTATCGACTTCAATTTCAACTTCATTAACTTTTTCCGCTTTTATCTCGGTGTTTTGTGTATCATTTTCTTCGTTTATTTTTTTCTCATTATGCTGATAATTTTCTCTATGAGGAGCTATTGATTTCAAGTATTCAACAGCATTTTGCAAAATTTCGTTTGGGTGAAAACTCGCTTTGACTTTATTATAAACGTCAAAATTAGAAGTAAGACTGAAGCTTCTACTTAATTGGAAAGTCCTTATTTCATTCTTAATTTCATCCAAATACTTTTTATCTTTCGCACTAAAATTCATTCTTATTTCAAAGCCACTTCCGCTATTACAAGGATTACTTGTTAAGTAGCCGAAATATTCATCAAAACTGCAATAACTTTTCAAAAAATCAAATATTTTTTTAAAGTAGCTGAAATCTTCTGTGAATCTTTCGTATGATTCGATACCTAAAATAATTTTTATTTGATCTTCACCATTGAATAAAACTAAAATTGAATCATCCATAGTCAAATATGCCATAACATTTCTGTTAGGAATATTAGAATATTCTTTCAATTCCTCGAAAATTAGATTAAAATTGGTATTATATAAAATATCCAAAGCATCACCAACCTGCAATTTTCCTGGAACTGCATTTAACAATTCATGTGAAATTTTGACAAAGGTGCTTTTTAATTCTTCATATTTTTCAGTAATTGAATTAGAAAAATTGAAGTTTTTTAAGTTCATTCTTTGAATGAAAAATACTTTATTTAATTTTTCTGTCGAATGAATTTTTAACATTTCTGCGAAATCTTCTAAGTTTTTGGAAGTAATTTCTTCTGTAATAATTTTCTTTATATTTGAGTTTTCACTTTCTCCTTTCTTCAAATTCATGGAAATATTTGTTTTTTCAGCGATATAATCTGATAAAACATTTTTGAATATTATATAAGATTCTTTATCTTGGAAGCTTAAATTAAATCTTTTAGAGATTTTATCCATTTTGAAAATTGAATAAAAGCCTTTATTATTAGGGGTAACTATAGAACGTAATGATCTTGAATGAGAATTATATATTGAACGTAATTTTTTTGACAGGTAATTTTCAGCGATTGAAGGGAATTTATAGTTAATATCCTCAGCTAATTTATTTTCGAAGTTAATTAAGGAACAAATTTTAACTATGTAAGAATTAATAAAAACATTTTTATCAATGCCATTTCTGTGCTTTGCAATAATTTCATTGTTTCCTATATTATCAGATTTGCTTTGGAATTGATGATGTATATCCCATTCACTCAGTAAAAATACAAAATTTCCATTTTTACTTAACAATGGTAAATTTAATCCAGTGCTTATTTTCAAAGCTTCTCCACAATTGCTTACACAACTTGATAAATATCCAAATTCTTTATTTTTTTCAAATTTTATTTTATTTGTTATTTGTATTAACTTTTCTTCTATTAAATCAAAGCATTTACGGAAATCAATTTTATTATTAGAATTGTAACAAACAATTTGTAAGTGATCATTGAAATTTATTAAGTAGGCGTATTCTACTGGATTTTTTATGTTAGTAACAGGAGTTGGAATCACAATACCGCAATGGGAGTTAACTATAAAGATTTAAAAGGTAAAATTTAATTAAAAAATAATTTCTGTATCGAAAAAAATATAAATTCAATAAAATGGAAAATTATAAATAGCATTTCCTTTTAATCAAAAAATATTTACCCCCATGATTAATAATATTCTGTTCGTTATCATAAAATTTATTTGCTAGTTTTTTGAAAATATTTTCATCTTTATCTTCTAGGGAATATGGATAAAATTCAGCTCCATTAACTTCTATTTCATTAATTGCTTTTATTAATTTTTCTTTTATTAATTTTTGTGTATGGTCTTTTGCAAATGGCAAGAAAGGTAAATCTTCTATATTTCTAGAATATCTAATTCTGAAGAAAGCAATTTTCTAAAAAGTTTTTTTAAAAATTATTTTATTACTTCTCTTAATTTTTCGGCATATTTCAAACTAAATATATCATTTGTTCTATTTAAATCATATAAAGCATTATTTGCATCAAATTTATTTACTTTTTCATGAGCAGAATTTACCAAAGGCTTAAACGCATTGTAAGCCTATTTTTTATTAGTTTTTGTTTTTAAAAGATTAATCTCTTAATTAAATATTTACATCTGCATCAGTTAAATATAATCCAATTTCTTCATTGAGTCCCATCTTTAATGCTGTGTTCAAAATATGAGATAATTGTCCGCCAAATTTAGTTTTTACTGACAATAAGCTCTCAAATATTTTTTTTGTTAATATTTCAGCTATTTTTGCAGTTGTTCCTTTTGGGAATCCAAACTCTTTGAGAACAGGTTTAAAATTTGGTTGGAAACCTGTTAAATCAACTTCGATATCTTTTAAATCAGGATCATCTTTCGAAATGAGGGTACTTAGATGTTTAATCTATCATTTTAATTTAACCAATAAATTTATATTAAAAAGAATTTTAAAGTTTGAATTTATATTTAAAATAAAAATTCTAATAATCTTTTACGAACGAAAATATAGAATAAAAATTATAATATAAAATGAATAGTTTAACATAAAGTTAAATTTTTTAAAAGATATTAAATTTAGTTTCTTTAATTTTTCTATTAAAAAACATATTATAATTTAATTAAAATTACCATATAAGGAATAGGTTCAGTGGGTTGATCGTGAATCACACTATTGATTAATTCTTTAAATAGATTATTTAATTTATTATTTGTTATATGGTCTTGAGCTGCTTTTTCATTCTCTCTTTTGTTTTCTATATTCATTTTTTTAATGTTTAATTTTAATTAATTTTATTTAAACAATTTATTTTAATTGCTAATTAAAACAATTCTTTATTAATGTCATATTCGGAAAATTTTTATTAATTGTAGAATTTTCACATAAATTATAATAATAAAAAAATGAAAAATTGCACTTATGAAACATATGACCAACCCAATTCTAAAAATCAACAAAACTCGCCAGAAAAAAATAACAATATTAATAATAAAAAAGAAGTAAAAGGCTTATAAATTATAATAATTTATTATCTATTCGAAACATTTTTTAAAGTTTTTTTTAATAATCAAAATAAATTTTCAAATATAATAAAATTTAAGAATTTGTAATACAAGTTTTAAAATTTGAATTTTCTAAAGGAAAGCATAGAAGAGATGAAACTTAATGAAAATGAATTACACGAATCGAATTTTTTTAAAACTTTTACTGTTTTAGGAAAACTTTTATTAGTTAATTCATTATTCTTAATTTTCAACAACTCACAATTATCAATCATTTTAGCTTTTGTTAACAAAAAATATCACAAAGATGAAATTCTAACTGGTTCGATAGGAATTGTGAATACAATAATGAATGTTTTAGTTTACCCTTTTATTATCGGAATAGCTTCTACTTTAGAAATTTTGGGCAGTCGATATTATGGAGCGAAAAAATATAAATATTTTTCATATATTTTATCTAATTTACGTTTAATCGGAAATTGCTTTATTTTGATTTCTTGCTGTTTTATTTTTTTTTTCAATAGAAGAATTTTCCATGTATGGAATGTTGACTTTTTAATTCAAAATGAAGCAGAAAAAGTTTTTTTAATAAGGTTGATTTCTGTGTTTTTCGAATTTGAAATTTATATAAAGTTGCGTTATTTGCAAATAATAAATAAATCTTCAGATTCGCTTATTATAATAGCTAGTAATGGATTTCTTTTGCCTTTTTGGGGATATATATTTATCACTACTTTGAACTTTTATTCATACGGTTGTGGAATGGTTTATTTATTTAATAATTTTTTTATGTTAATATCTATATTAGTTTATATTAACACTAAGAATTTAGAAGAAAAAAAGTTACTAGAATCAAACTCTAATCTTCATTTTCAAACAATTAATGAAGGTTTTAATAATGATGAAGCTGAACATATTGTTAATATTAATGGAATGAACGATAATACAAATTTAAATAACAAAGAAATTATATATAATTATAATACTTTTGAAGACAAAGAATTTAATAAAGATGAGAAAAATCAGTTGGAAATTAAAAAAACATCTGAGAATACTTTAGAAAGAAAATTCCAAAATCAAAGTTTAAATGATATCTGTAGCTTAAAAGAAGAAAATAAAAATAATAAGGACATCAATGAAAATCCTAAATCTGTGAAAGAAGAAGTAGGTTATTGCGCATTATTTGAAATTATAATCCCATTATTCTTAATAAGTTTTATGGATAATTTGAGTGTTGAATCTATGTCTATTTTTGCTAATAGCTTTGATCCAAAGTCTTATTCAGAATTTTTAAACGCTTATTCATTATATGGATTAGTTGGAACAATATCTGTTTCTTTCAATACCAGCTCTAGTATTGTGATTTCGTCTAATTTTGGAATATTCTCTGGAAATATTTTGAGAAAATTAATTTATAATATTTTAGCTATAGGCTTTATAATTTCATGTTTTATAGGATCTTTTTTATTCCTTTTCAGCGATTATATTTTAGAAATATTGTTGCAAACTAAAGATTATGGGAAATATACTGAATCTATGTTTCATATAAGTATATTGTGTAATATGATTGATATAATCCAATATATCTTTCTTTCAGCTTTAAAATCCTTTGGATTTATTTATTTAGGCTTCTCAGTATATTTTGTAGGAAATTTAATGAATTTTTTGATGATTTACTTTTTCGCATTTAGTACAGATATGAAAATATATGGAATTTTCTTTGGATATTTGATAAATGAATTGATAACAATAACGATGTATATTTTTACTTTTTTTTTTTGGGTAGACTTTAAAAAGTTAGGGAACGGAAAATCAATATCTCAATAAATAAACAATTAAATAATAAATAACTATCGTTTATGGACAACCTAATGATAGTTTTATAGAAGAATATAGAAAATAAATATTCTTGAATCTTAAATTTTAAATCTTTTTCTAATTTATTTTATCTGCTTTTCTAAAAAATATGGAACCAATTATTAATAATAAAAAATCAAATATTTTAAATAAATAAAATTTAAACCTAAATTCAATCTTTTAAAATTTTTTTTTTAATTACGTTTATTATCTATGATAAATATTTCAAGGATACTTAAATCAAGTTTTTAATTTATTTTTCTTTAGGATTTTTCAAACTTTTAATTTATGGCTTTTTTTGTTCTAAAGAACAATTGATTTTAATACAAATTACAAGTGAATATAAGAAAAAAAAATCATGGATATTCTTAATTTATTTAAGCAAATATAACTCAGATATTGGCAATTGCTTTTTCTCAATCCTATTAATAATAATTAAATTTTATTTATTTATTTATATTAAAAAAATTAATTAAAGGAATTTTGTTTTATGATTAATTTTTTTTTTTTGTTAAAGATGATCTTCTATCTTCTATATCTATATCTTCCGATTAGAACAATAATATGAAATTTTTCAATTTAAATACGATACTAAATCGTTCGAAAATTATAATAAATTTAAATTAATTTATTAACCGCTGCTAGAGCAATTCCATAAATTTTTTTTATAATTTATTAATATAAATTGCTTGCAATACTAATTGGTTAAGTAGAAAAATCATTGGTAATCAATTTTCTAATTAGCTTAATTAATAAAAAATTTCAAAAAGAAAAATTTTTATTTATTTAATAAAAATGATAAAATTATTATTGAAATTTTATACTATCAGTCAAAAACATGATTAATTTCACAGATCGTTATACACAAATCTAAAGTATAAAGGATAAAACAAAAAAACAAATTTTTTTAAAAGGTTTTTTCCTGATATAAAAGCACAAACAAAGGATATATGAAAATTTACATTTTAAATGAGAATTAAAAACTTTATAAATATTATTTCTCATTTTAATATGTTTTGAATTGAGAATTTTTGCTATATTATCATTTTTTCAAAGAGAAAATAATATTTATAATTAATAAAATTAATCAAAATTGAATATAACTAAAATCAATTGAAAATTAATAATTTTAAAAATGTCAATATATTTTACAAAAAATGAGATTTCAGATATAGTTCATGATAAAATAAAAAAGAGTATAACCGAGAATTTTAAAAGATGGAGATTCGAAAGAAATAGTTTTTATAAGAATATAAAATATTTTTTTGATGCATTTTGGAAAGATATACATACCTGTATTTTTTCAAATAATGGAGAAAATAATAAATTAGGATACAAGCAAACTCTAAAAAATAAAATGAACGAAATTAAAGAAGCTTTTAAAAATAAAGGCATATTTGATAAAATTGTTAAAAAATACGAAGAAGAAAAATCTGATCAAATTTATATAAACCATGAATCAAAAGTAGAAAAATTTGAATTTTACAAAGAGGCTATTTTTGATAGTGAAATTTTTCAGAAATTTTTGGAAAAAAATGTTGACGTTGACGATAAATATGTTTATAAATTCTACTCAGATATAGCAAGAATCTATGCAGAAAAATATATTCCGGATTTTCTCCAAAATAATGTTGATAACAATAGAAATAATTCTAATCTATGTCTTTTTAATACAGAAAAAATAGAAAATGTTTTTGAAAATCCTTTGTGGTTTATTGAAAAACTCAAGTATAATGAATTTGAACAATCTATACAAAAAAAAGTCTACTTGATTATTTTTTATTTAAAATTTTTTAATTTTTATAAAAATAAATATGAATTTGAAAAAGACCCAGAATTATTGAATAAACGAAGATATTTGATTTTCAATGAATTTCATAAGAACGGTAAAAATTTATTTAAATCATTCTTATTCCAAAAACCAGAATTTGATTTTGATGAAAAAAATAATCTTTCATATTTCAAATGCAAAATCGATATTCAAAAAAATAGAATTTCTTTACTAAGAAAATTCAGAATAGAATTCGAAAAATATAAAGATTTCGAAGAATCATTAAATGACGAAATCTTGAAGAAATTTATTTTCAAAATTGATTTCTTACAAAAAAATCTTCCTGAATATGATACAAACTTTTCATTTAATAATTTTAAGAGAATTTTATACTTTCTTTCAATAAAACTCGAAATTACTCAAAATTGTGATAATCCAGAGTTAGAAAATAAAATTCAAAATTACAAAAACCTTTATTTTGGAAAATCACTAGAAAATAAATATAACAACAGTAGAGAATTAGAAAAAAATGTAATCTTACATCCTCTAGAATATATAATTTTAAATCTGGAAAAAAATATTGGGAATTTTGCTCACACAGAACCTGCCGCACCTTTAAATAATCAATCTCTTAATCAATCTTTTTTTCAAATAAATAATGTAAAAGCAATCGACAATCCAGGAAAATTTCAATCAATCAATAACAAATTAAATCAAGAGAATTTTCAAATTGTAAACAATGAGAATGATAACAATAATTTAAAATTTGATTATAACAAAAACAATAATATTTCTATTTATAATAAATGTACTGATGGGTATAAAGTGGGGAATAATAATAATATATCAGATGGGTTTAATTTATTAAATGATAATTCCTCAAATGTTTCTTTTGATAATAAACCTAATGAAATCATTAATGCTAACATGGAACCTAAAATTAAAAATGATGAATTTTATTTGACGAAAGACTCATCAGATATAAATAGTGAAATGGAATTTGAAAGATTAGGATATAAACAATATCCGAAAAGATCATTTATTCGCTATGTTAAAAAAATTCTTAATATGATGACAAAAGCAGAATCAATACCAAACAATAATTTGGATGAAAATTTAATTGCCTCAGAAGAAGAATTGAAAAGAAAAATTTATCAATATTTTAATATAAACTCAGATAAAATTTGCTCAAAATTAAAAAGCAGATTTAATTTTCAGATAAATAAGAATAACAATAACAAATTTCCTAAAGAATTGGAATGTTTTATTATTGATTTTAAACAAAAAAATTATGATTCTGCAATTGGTTTTCTTAATCAAATTATTAGAATATACGAGCCTATAAATATAAATCTTTTGAAATTTTTAGTTTCTAAAACTGAAGAAGCAGCAGAGAAAATTAGGGATAAAGACATAATTTTATTACTTGGACAAACAGGTAGTGGGAAATCGACAATAACATTATTTTTATCAGGTATTCAATTAATTAAAAATGAAAGGGGTGCTTTAGACCCAATTGATAAAAATTATTCCAATAAGGAACTGCACAAGGTAAATCCAAGTGAAAAAATGCGTTCAGAAACTCGTTTTTTAACTGCAATAGAAAATCGTAAAACATTATTAAATAATCAAGATTTTCCTACGGATTTTTATATTGTATGCGACTCCCCAGGATTGGAAGAAAACCGAAATATTGAAAGTGAAATTTCAAATAATAAAGGAATTCATTATGGAATAAGTAATTGTGAAAGAATTCGCCCTATAATTATTTTCACACTTAAATTTGATGATAGAAAACAAAATTTTATTACATTGATTAAGACTATTATGCGAATGTTAAAGCAACCAAAAGATATTTATATGAAATTTTCCTATTATGTTAATAAATGTACAGCTCAGGAATTAGAAGATTTTAAAAAATATTTAAAAAATTTATCTAAAAACGTTAAAGATAATTTACCAGATGAAGATAAAAATGATGAAAATTTCATATCTTTTATAAAGAGATTCATAAATCATTTATCAACAAGTGTTGAAAGAATTGATCCTATTGAACATGATTTTAAAGAAATAGTGTCTAATATTTTTGAGAATGAAGATAGAAAAATCGAGTCACCTTCAGATGTTTTTTCATTAATTTACTCAGAAAAAATGGAAAGAAAAATAATAGATTTTTTTAATGTTTCTATCGACTCAATCAAAAATTCTCTTGATTGTTTAATACTTCAAGATAATTTTAATAAAAATGAAAATGTGATTGGTAATATTGAGGAACAAATAAATCTGGATAAAGAAGAAGAAATAAAAATAGAATTTAATATTAATATGATTGAGTTTAATTTAAACAGAATAGATGATTTTTGTAAAATTGTTGGAAAGGAAAAATTTGAGAAACAAATAAAAAATGTAGATTTTTTAATAAAGAAATATTTGAATGAAAATTATGAAAAAGTAAAAGAAATTTTTGAGAAATCAATAAAAGAACAAAACGAGCTAACAAAAGAAGAGATGGAAAAATTTGTAAAATATTATCGAATTTCTTCAAATTTTGAAAAAATAAGGGAAAAGTTTCTGAATGAAGAATGCATAGTTCTTCATGCATACATAAATATTCTTAATGAATATTTCCTTGATTTAATCAAAGAGATAAAATTAGGGAATATTGAAGAAATTCTTACAACAAATGAAAAATTTAAAAAGGCGAAATTAATTTTTACTTATCATCCTGACAATAAAGTTGAAAAACAAGAATTATTTTGGAAAGATAAATACTTTAATAAGATAGTATTATTAATTCATAAAATTAAAGAAATGCAATCAAATTTAGAAATATATTACAAAGAAGAAAAATATGAAGATTTATATGAAACACTTTTAAAAATCAATGAAATAAATTTCTTGTTGAAAGATCAGAATTCTGGATTTTTCTATGCTAAAGAATTTTTAAATAAATATGTTCAAAAAGAAAAATTCAAAAAAATACACAAAATCGAAATTGAGGAAAAAATAAAAGATAACTTGATTTTATATTCAATTGATTTGATAAATATTATTAATTTTATTCCAAAATTACAGTATTCTTCTTTCGTTTCTGATGAGTTAAAAAAGATAAAAGAAAACATAATTGATTGTTTTGAATTAAAAGACCCCATTATTAAATTTGAAGATAATCATATTGAATCTATCAAAAACAATTTCAATAAATTTGAAAAAATAATAAAAGGGAAACTAAATAACCTAATACCACCAGATTTTCCAAAAAAATGTGATGATGAGATAAAAAACAAAATAAATCAATATCTTGAAGATATATATATAATTATAGTAGAATTATTGAAAGATGATAATATAAAATCCTCTAAAGAAATTGAAAATAAAAATTCTTCTGAATTCTCAAATTCTATAATATTGTCCAAGAATCATAGTGATGAAATGAGTAATAGTTCTTTAATACTTCAGAAATTGCATTCAAAAAGCAATTCTATGAATTGGAAAAATAGTGATTCCACTATAAATAAATTGACTGTGTTGTCTGATATTTTTCACAATCTTTCTCAAATTAAAAAAATTGATGAAATTTCTAATAAGAGTTACAAACAGATAGAACTCTGTGAGAGTTGTGTAAAGAAATACTTAAACAAAATTGAAAATAATGTTTTTAAATTAAATGAAAACATTTTAAAAAATTTTTATAAACCAAATGATTTAAACAAAATTTGCCTGCAGCTTAAGAAAGATTTAAAAAAAATTTCAGAATCCGAATATCTTATTACATTAGAAGAGTCATTTTTAAATGATTTAAGAACAAATTTTGCAACAAAAATTAAAAATTTTTTAATAGAAAATGATTACTTTCAAATAAATGATTTGAGTGAAGGATGCTTTGAAAATGAAGAAGGAACTCGAAATATTATATATTGTGCTATTAGCTTAACATCTTTATATAATTTAAAAGATGATTTCCCCGAATTCGAATGTTTTAATGAAACTTTAACAGTATATAATAATATTATCAATCGAATTTTAAATAATATTCAAGAAATTTACTCTAAAAAAGAGGAAAATTTGTTAAAATGGAATTTAAAAAAAAACAAAGTTAGAAATTGCCTAAAAATTTGTGAATTATTTAAGAAATCTTACCTTAATAATAGAAATGATGATCAATATAAGAAGTTTGCAGAAGTAGAAGATAAATTATTAACTTTTTTAACTTCCTACGGAGAAGATATTATAAATCATATAGAATTTATCATCAAAGAAATATTAATTGATTCTGATATATATAACAAATTCCCCAAGGAAGACTTTCAAAAAAATTTAGAAAGGGCAGATGAAGCATTGAATGAATATAAATCTATTGAAAAATATGAAAATTTATATAAAATTATGTTTGATGATGACAAAGTTGATAATTTATGGAGATCGATAGACGATTTACTAAACAGAAAGATAGCTTATTTAATTCAAACTGATCTAGACGATGGAATTAATATAAGTAATAATAAATTGGATTTGATTCCTAAAATCTTGCGTAAACTTGAAAAATTTTATTATTTTAGAAATTTAGGAGATTCCTATAAAAGGCTTTTAGATAACCATAGTAATTTATTGAAAGAAATAATTCCGAATGAAATAAGTAATGGAAGATCAAAAATTAATAATAAAAAGTTTAATGAAGTTTTTTCTATATTTGATCAATTAAAAAAAGATATAACTCAGACTAAAAATAATATATTTAATGAACTTCAAAGATATTTATCTGAGAATATACAAGATTTGCTAATTGCAAATTCCAAAATTATTCAAAAGATAAAAAATTATGATATTGAAACATGCGAACCAATATTAGATCTAGCCCAGAATTTAAAATATTATAAAGAAATTAAGGATAATCAAGAGAAAATTCTGTCAAATAATTACCTGAGCGAAGAATTCATAAATAAAATTAATTCGCAATATAATAGAACTTTAGAAGAATTGTCTAATTTCTTTAACAATTTAGTTTCAGCAATTAAAAAAGATATAGAATATTGTAATTTCAAGAACTATATAGATCGAAAAGAATTAATGAAAAGATCCTTAAATGAACTTACTGAATTTATAGAAAAAGGAAGCTCTCTCGATGTTGATTTTATTAATGAAATTAAATCCTATTTTGAAGAAAAAATTGACAAGATAATATCAGAATACAATTCATCATTTGATAATTATATGAAAATTCCTCCAAAAAATATTCTTGAAAATTTACATAAATTAAGTAAAGATACATTTATTCATGATAAAATAGATCAAATAACAAATCAAATATCAAATAATTTAAATTCCTCTTTAGAACTTATCAATAAATCAACTATAGTTGAAAAAGAACAGAAAATTAATAAAATTAAAACTCTTTATATTAAATTTTTACCACCATCATTAGAAGAAGAATTTAAAGAAAAATGCCAAAAAATAGAGGATGAAATCAAACTAGAAAAAGAACAACAATTTCAATCACTTGATGAAATTATTAATAATCATGAAATTGATAAACTTGATTCGTTTTGTGAAAAAATTAATAATATCGACCAAAGTGGAGAGACAATAAATAAAATTAAAAATTATATATCGAATGAATCAAAACAAAAAATCAATAACATAAAAGATCATTATTATAGTGGTAATTATGAACAAATGAAAAATGAAATTATCGAATTTGATAAATTTTATGATAAATTAAACAAAAATTTTAATAAATTAATAAATCCTAGTGTTATTGAATTAAAAAAATTTTTGGAATCAAAATTTACAAATAAAAAAAATGATTTAAAAAAATGTTTTTCTCGCAAAAATGAATCTTTTGAAGAAACTGATTATCATTTAAATTTTCAAGACAGTAAATTATCTGAAGATGATATTTTAAGTTTAGATACAGATTTTAATAAAAATCTAAATTTCTTAATAAGTATTCTCAAATTACGAAAAGAGAATAGAGAATTGTGTTTTAAAAATTTCGAAAACTTTGATTTTGAATTATTTGATATTTTGGATACAATAAGTAAAAACATAAATTCAAATAATGAGTTATTTGAAAGTTCCTTAAAATATTTACCTTTAGACATTGCAAATTTAAGTAAAAGCAATGATAATATCATTTATTGGAAAGATAAAATTAGACTAATGAAAATGAATTTTTTGATTCCTCCAAATCTATCCTATAATACTCAATTTATAATTAACAAAGATGAACTTCAATATAATACAAATTTATTTTCAAAAGAAGATATTAATTTCGATAGTATAAATAAATTTTTAATGACTCTTAAAAATTGTGATATTGAAGAATTAGAAAAAAAATTGAAAATTAAAGTTGATGAAATTAAAAATGAAATTATTGGATTTGATATAGCTAAAGACACAAGAACTCAGCTAAATAATCAAAGAGAAGAGTTTTATGAGACTTTAAAGTTTAATATTGAACAGATATCTTTATTGGTCAATAATAAAATTTTATCCGATAGAGAATTTTTAAAAGATATTCTAAAAAATTTCCAAGAAAAAATTAATAAAATTATCGGAACTTTAAAAGACTTTACTAATGAATTTAATTTAAATGATAATATAATTAAAGATGAAAAATTAAATATCATAAACCATATCTATATAAATCTACAAGCTGTTAATAACATTCTTGGAAAATTATTTTTGAAAAATTCAATAGAATTAAAAATTGAGCAAGAAATTCAAGATGTAAAAAATAGAATGGATCAAGAAATTACAAATAATCTTGATAAATATTCTAATACATATCAAAATTTTAATCTTCAAAAATTATCTGACTTTTTAAAAGTTGTTAAAAAGTATTCGAATTCATTAACTTTCCTTAAAGAAAATATAGACTCAAAAATCGATAAATTTTTAGATAAAATTAAAAAAGCGGAAAATGATAACATTATCATTCAAAAATTAGGACAATTGCTCGATTCAGATTCAATTGGAAAAGATATTATTGATGATCATAAAATTTTTAATGGTTATTTGGATATTCTTTATACAAATATACTGAAAAATTTTGGTATTGATAAAGTCTTGGAAAAAATAGAATGTGAAAATTTAAAATTAACAAATGATGATATTACTGGAAGAAATACAGTCTTAGATAAAAAGCGCTTACAAGAATTTCACAAAAAATATTCCAAGAATTTTGATGATTATCTCCGTAGAAATTTAAACAATTCAAAAGAAGGATCAAAATTTGAGAGTTTATTGAATTCACTTAAATTAAAAATTCCAAAGAATATAAAACATTCACAAACAAAAATAATGTGGAATAGAGATATGATTACTGATATACCAGAAATTCTAGCAATAATTTCAGTGATTTGGACTCTAATGTTTTCCAAGTATTACTTCGAAATAAGCTCATATGAACGAGATGATAAATATCTTAAGATGCCTCATACAAGTCAAATAGTTGCAGTTTTCTGTTTGCTTTGTGCGGATTCTGAAAGCTATAGAATTATAAATAATTTAATTGAAATAGGAACAGGAGAAGGTAAAAGTATTGTTCTTGCTTTGACAGCTGCAATTTTAGCACTCTATGGTTTTAAAGTTAGTGTGGTTTGCTATTCTTCAAATTTAAGTAGTAGAGATTACAATGAATTTCTTCCTTTCTTCCAAATTCTTAATATTTCAGATAATATTTATTATGGAGACTTCAATGATGTGGGGCAAAATTTCATAAATCAAAACGGTGATATTCGAGATCTCACTAAAAAAATTGTTTTTTCTAATGCAGATTGGGAAAAGAGTTCAATGACCGATTCATTTCGATCTTCTAATTCTAATAATTATTTGGATTATGAAACATCTAAAAATATTTCTTCATCAAAACAAAATAACAACAACAATAATTCTAATAAACAAGTTTTTGATAGTAATGTAAATGATTTAGACGGAGAAGAAGAATTAGATGGACTGATGCCTTTTAAACCAAACATACTTCTTATTGATGAAGTTGATGTTTTCTTCAGTAAAAGATTTTACGGAAATCAATATATACCTTCGTTTAAATATCAACATGAATATATAAACGACTTATTCGACTTCATTTGGGGGAAACGCTTTCTATTATTAAATTTTGAAAAAAATTTAAATTATAAGACAGAAAAATTTGAAAGATATACTCAATTTAGAAAAGAATTAGAAGAAACTAAAGAATTTAAAAAATGTCAAACATTGTTTTCAACATGTAAGGAACTGTTGAATGAAGCAATTAAAGATATCTTAGATGATTTAACTGAATATAAATCTCATCCAATATATGAAATCGAAAATGATAAAATTGCTTATAGAGAACAAGACAAATACGTTTATAATATAACTTATCGGTATAAAACAACTTTCTCTTACTATGAAGAATTTAACAGGAATAAAATTTCAGAAAAGAGCTTAAAAGAAAATATTTCAATAATTTTCAATTGTGGATATTTTTCTTATGCTGAAATACCTAAAAAATTTAGTCACATCATGGGGGTCAGTGGAACTCTATCTTTTTTATCAAATATAGAAAAGGAAACAATTGCAGCAGAATATAAAATTTTGCGTTATATTAGGATGCCAAGTGTATTCGGAGATAAATCAACCAGACTTTCTTATCAAATAGACAGCAATCACATTATTATAGCAAATGATGAAAATGAACAAATGAAATACATAACCGATAAGATAAAATTACATATCTGTTCATCTAAAAATAAATTAGACAATTCTGAAAAGGAAATAAAAAAAATTTCCGATGGAATACCAAATAAATCTATAAATATGATGAATAATTTCCCTAACAAGAATTATAATCATCAATTAAATATAGAAAAAATTGAGCGTTGTGTAATCGTATTCTTTAAGCATATACAAGAATTAGAAAAATTCGCTAATTCATCTTATTTTAAGGCATTAAATCGTCCTTATAAAATTCTTTCAGAGAGAGCCTCAAAAAGTGAAATAGAAAACATTGTACGAAATGCATGCAAATCAGGAAGTATAACTCTTGCAACTCGTTCCTTCGGTAGAGGTATAGATTTTATAGTACGTGATGAAGCAATAAATAAAGAAGGAGGAATGTATGTTATTCAAGCCTTCCTTTCTAAAAAGAAATCAGAAGAAGTGCAAATTATGGGAAGAACAGCTAGACAATTCGGGACTGGAACTTTCAATTTAATTTTGCATCAAAATCATTTAATAGCAATGAATATACAAATACCAGAAAATTTAAAAAATGATCATGAAATGGATAAAAAATTCAAATATATAGAAGAAGAAAGAAATAAATTTTATTTAAATGATTTCAAAAATAACTTGCAATTACTCAAAGCGATTAAGGCTAATCACCAGAAATCAGAAATGTTTCTGGAATATTTAAAATTAAATAATACAGAAGAAGTCAAAAATTATATTTTTACAATTAACAAAGGAATTGAGCAAAAAGGAAATTATGTCTGTAGAACAAAAATCTTTTTAGATGCAACATTATCAATGGATTCTTTAATTAAAAAAACCAAAGAAGTGATACAAAATATATTTGAAAGGACTTTTGAAATACTAAAATCATATAAAATTGAAGAAAATTCAGTCTGTATTCAAATCGGAGTATATAGAAATTATGATAGCTCGGAAAATGAAATATTTGAATGTAGTCCATGGGAATCAAAACCAGAAAATCTTATAAATTTTTTGAAAAAAGTCACTTGTAAAGGAGGTTGGGGCAATGAAGCAATCGAGATACCATTTTGGGATATTCTAAATACACATCCAAATATAGCTCAAGCAATAGTCATAGGAGACAGACGTGCGAATACAAAAAAAGACATAGAGGATAAAAAAACTTCTGATGGTAGCTTTAAAGGAAAATTTATAAATCCTCATGAATACTGGGTAAAATCCAAATATGCAAATGTTACAGATTGTGAGAGTATGATAGGTCAAATTATACAAAAAAATATCAAACTCCATGGATTTTATATCGAAAATCAATTGCATAGCGCTGAAAACCGAGCAACAACAGAAAAATTTTTTAAATTAATATCTGAAAAAACCAACGGCAAATCACATAAGTTGGATTTATCTAATGAAAATACTGGCGAAATATTAACAGAATTAATAACCACAGAAATTTTGAAAAATATAGCTCAAAATTCAGACATTATAGATAAAACAACCTTGGAAAAATCACTTTTAGATGAATATAAAAGAAAGTATAAAACCTTTATTTACTAAGGGTTAATGATGAATTGAATATTGAATGAAATTATTGAAATTTTAAAAAAAAATATTTTTAATTTTTTCAATTCAAGAAAAAAGAGAAATATGATTATATTTTTTTTATTATGATTAAAATATAAAATGATTCTTCATAAATTAATTGTAATTTTTTATAATTCTCTTAATAAATTTTAAATCAATAATTATATAACTTAAAATTTGATTTTTTAATGAATATTAATGAATAAGATTAATTAATAGAATCAAATAGTTATAATAATTTAGCTAAATTTTGATTTTTTAATGAAAATATCAATTATAATATAATCAAATTATTCTCAGTGTATTTTATTTTATTTTGGGGATTGGGGATTGG
>Ga0194116_10002951_pt1 | contig 21153 bp, 15 predicted proteins | sample TA2MahsurfametaG_4_FD_148617 | JGI IMG/M metagenome (GOLD analysis project Ga0194116, IMG submission 148617) | Freshwater microbial communities from Lake Tanganyika, Tanzania - TA2015008 Mahale S9 surface | ecosystem: Environmental > Aquatic > Freshwater > Lake | place: Tanzania: Lake...
GACTTCTCGCTGGTGAAATCGCCACCGCCGCAACACTTATTGAGTTCCTACCCATACTCGATGACCTCGATAGAGCGAGCGAGCATGGCGAATTAACTGGCGGCTTTAAAGCGATCGCAGACCAAGTTTTAAATGCAACAAAAAAGCTAGGACTAGAGAAATTCGGCGAAACCTCAACCACCTTCGACCCAAATATTCATGAAGCCTTAATGCATGAAACATCTTCGGAAGTGAAAGAGACAACCGTTACCAAGATTCTTCAATTTGGATATAAATACAAAGAGAGAGTCCTAAGACCTGCCCGCGTAGTAGTGATCGACCCAGAACATGGCAACTAAGGATCTCTACGAGAAGGATTATTACGCGATACTCGGCGTAGATAAGAAAGCTGATGGCGCGACAATAAAAAAGAAGTATCGCCAACTAGCGCGCGAACTTCACCCAGATAAAACTAAAAGCGATAAGAAACTTGAAGAGCGCTTCAAGGAAGTGTCTGAGGCCTACGACATCCTTAGCGATGATAAGAAGCGGGCCGAGTATGACCAAGCTCGAGAGATGTTCAAATCTGGCGCATTCAGGCAAGGCGCGAACCAATTTTCGGGAGACTTCAGCGATCTCTTTAACGGTGGCGGCGATATCTTCTCGCAGATCTTTGGCGGCAGGCGTGGCCCGCATAAAGGAGCGGATGTTCAAGCCTCAATCACTATCTCTTTCCGCGACTCCATCTTCGGTAAAGAGGTAGATATAAAACCAAACTTAACTGTAAGAATCCCAGCAGGAATTGGCGATGGCGGAAAGGTAAGAGTTAAAGGAAGAGGCGAACCGGGTGAAGCTGGCCCAGGTGATCTATATGTAATCGTCAACGTTGTCCCACATCCAGTTTTCTCCCGAAAAAGCGAGAACATCCACGTCACCGTTCCAGTTACTTTCACCGAAGCAGCCCTTGGCGCAGATATTCCAGTCCCCACTCTAGAAGGCGATGAAGTAAAGGTAAGAATCGCTCCAGGCACACCTAACGGGAAGACCTTTAGAGTGAAGGGCCGCGGCGTAAAGAAAGGTGTGAACGCGGGAGATTTAATGGTCTCAATCGAGGTTCAAGTACCAAGGCATTTAAGCAATGGAGCAGTAGAGTCTCTAGTCAGATATGCGAAAACTGAAAATTCAAATGACATTAGAAAAGACTTCTTGGCTGCCGCAAAGATTAAGTAAACTTCCTGCAGACATTAACAGGAACTAGGAAACACCAAAACTTGCAAGATGTTCTTTCATAATCTTCTTGGCAGACTCTGGGCCAACAGGATGAAATGATTTAGGGATGATTGGTGTCGGATTGAATCCAAAAATAGATTTCGCATCACTTTGTTGTGCTTCTTGAATCAAACACTTGTCAATCTCTGGGAAAGATGTCCAATCCCCATCTCTACATAAGATAAATGCTCTGGGATTCTGATGGAACTCTATTGTTCCAAACATAAAGTTTGTAGGTAGGTATTGCAGCAAGAACATCACCTTGAAGACATCACCATGCCAAGCGCCACTAGTGGACCCTGAGTGGATAAGTCGTTCTCTAAGGGCAAATGCTTGTGGGGTAAGAGCAGAATAAGAATCTATAGGAACCACATCGTCGATTAGGATTATTCCATGTGGTTTCATAACTGCGGCTGAACTACAAATATCTTTCCAGGTCTGTTTAAAGTGGTGCAAGCCATCAAGATAAGTAAAGTCGAAAGGCCCTTCTGAGTAATTTGAGAAAAAATAGTCCGAGGTGCACTTATAAGTGCTAATACCTTGTGTAAACCTAGACAGGTATCTGGGTTCGGGATCCACAGCAACTCGTGTATTGAGCCTAATCGCTTCTATAGTGCGCCCCGTCCAAACCCCAACTTCCAGATAATGGCTGCAACTAGTTTCACCAGTGACACTATTCACAAAATTAGAGACTTCAGTTCCATCATTTGTACCTGGCTTGGCGAGCGGCCTCAAGTAAGGAAATCTTCCAAAAAAACGATTCTCTATTTTTGTAGTTATGGAACCGAGCAAGTGACAAACCTCTTTCAATGTGATGTTATCTCAATCTTACTTTTAAACAAATATAGAGTAAATATGGGCTTATAAAGGCGTAAATGCCGCAATACACCCAACTCGTTTTGATAAAATCATGAGATGAACGACATAAAGCGGTTGAAGACGGAGATTATCAAGAAGGCTTTAATCCACGAACGGGTAATTCTCTCTTCCGGTTCAGAGTCTGATTTCTATTTGGATTTGCGCCGCGTAACATTGGATGCGACAGCAGCCCCTATTGTTGGTCAAGTGATGCTTGATTTAACCAAGGATTTAGATTACGAAGCGGTCGGTGGTCTAACTTTGGGTGCAGATCCGGTTGCAACATCAATGCTGCACGCCGCTGCAAAACGTGGGAAAAAACTAGATGCTTTCGTAGTTCGCAAATTTGAAAAAGCACATGGGTTGCAGAGAAGAGTTGAAGGACCAGATGTAAAGGGAAGAAGAGTTCTCGCAGTCGAGGACACATCAACAACTGGTGGATCAGTGCTCGCAGCAGTTGAGGCCCTGAAAGAAGCAGGAGCAATAGTTGTTGGAGTCGCTGTAATCGTCGAGAGAGGCGCAAAAGAAAGAGTTGAGGGCGAAGGTCTCAAATACCTATCGGTCTACTCTTTAGCTGATTTAGGCCTGGACTAGGCCAGCAAGCCTCGCAAATATTCTGCAAATAGGGATGACTTGTACTCATCTGCTCTAATTAACAAATCTTCATCGGATAACCAGCCGTTTCGCCAAGCAACCTCTTCTAGACAGGAAACCTTCATACCCTGTCTCTCTTCAATGATCTGTATGAAATTTGATGCGGCATTCATAGATTCGAATGTTCCTGTATCTAACCAAGCTGTACCACGCTCAAGGACACTAACGTTCAATGAATTTCTCTCTAGATAGGCCTGATTAATCGAAGTTATTTCTAATTCTCCCCGCGCACTTGGCTTAACTTGCTTCGCAATGTCTACTACCTTTTCATCATAGAAGTACAAGCCAGGTACAGCATAAGAAGATTTAGGGTTAGCAGGTTTCTCTTCGAGGGAGATCGCTTTTCCTGAATCATCAAACTCAACCACTCCGTAATGCTCAGGATCCTTAACTTTGTAAGCAAATATCTGTGCACCATTGACGCTTTGCAATTTAGCTAGTTGTGTTCCAAGTCCTTCTCCATGAAAGATATTGTCGCCTAGAACCAAAGCGGACTTATTTCCCTTGATGAAGCCTTCACCAATCAAAAATGCTTGCGCCAATCCTTCGGGCTTCTCTTGAACGGCATATTCAAATTGAACGGCAAATCGACAACCGTCTCCCAAGAGTCTCTTGAATGATTCTTGATCTTGAGGGGTAGTGATAACAAGAATCTCTCGTATACCGGCCAACATCAAGGTCGAAATTGGATAATGGACTAAGGGTTTGTCATAAATAGGGAGGAGCTGTTTAGAGACTCCCCATGTAATGGGCCACAAGCGAGATCCTGTACCGCCCGCAAGCACAATTCCCTTCATTCCACCAAGGTTACTTCACGGGTAGGTTAGGTCAATAAGCAAAGACGACACCAGGGGAAATTAATGCGTATTTTGGTCACTGGTGGAGCAGGTTTCATCGGCTCCAACTATGTCCGGCGATTGATCGACGGATCACTCGAGGGCGCTTCACATGTCACAGTTCTGGACAAATTGACCTATGCGGGAACCCTTACAAACCTTAATTCAGTACCGAGAGATTCATATCGATTTGTTCAAGGTGATATCTGTGACCAAGGATTAATTTCGGAGCTTGTTAGAAAGCACGATGCAATAATTAATTTTGCCGCCGAGTCACACGTTGATCGCTCCATAACAAACCCAGGAGCGTTCGTTGAGACAAACATCCGTGGGACCCAGGTAATTCTGGATGAAGTAAAACAAAGTGAAGGAAAAAGATTCGTGCAAATCTCAACTGATGAGGTTTATGGCACCATAAAGGAAGGCTCTTGGATTGAGGACTACCCACTCCTTCCGAATTCTCCATATTCCGCATCTAAAGCTTCGGCAGATCTCTTGACGCGTTCTTACTACAAGACTTTTGGGTTGAATGTCAGCATTACTCGTTGCAGTAATAATTATGGGCCTCACCAGTTTCCCGAAAAGGTCATTCCCCTGTTCGTAACTAACTTGATTGATAGTAAGAAAGTGCCCCTTTATGGCGATGGTTTAAACGCGAGGGATTGGCTTCATGTTGATGATCACTGCCGAGGGATACATGCCGTAGTTAAGAAAGGTAGAGCTGGAGAGATTTACAACATCGGCGGCGGTCAAGAGCTCAGCAATAAAGAGCTCACCCATACCATTCTCTCTGAGTTTGGTAAGGGTGAAGAGAGCATCGAATATGTACCTGATCGACCAGGACATGATTTTAGGTATTCGGTAAATATAGAGAAGATTTCTGGGGAACTTGGCTATGCCCCAAGAGTTAATTTTGAAGAGGGAATAAGGCAAACCATTGATTGGTATAGAAATAATGAGTCATGGTGGCGGCCATTGAAGGCAATATGAGTTGGTTGATTACTGGCGCCTCAGGCCAACTGGGTAAGTCTTTGATAGAACATCTTGAAGAAAGGGGCGCCTTCTACACTGGTTTAACTAAGGGAGATTTAGATATTTCATCTCCGGTTACAAAAGAGAAGATAATTAATCTAAACCCCTCCGTCATTGTGAACTGCGCGGCCTACACATTAGTTGACCAGGCTGAGTCCGAAAGAGCTCTTGCAGCTAAAGTAAATGTAAGTGGAGCAAAGCATGTAGCTCTCGCGGCAAAAGAGCTAGGCGTGCCCCTAATCCACATCTCAACAGATTATGTTTTCTCAGGACAAAGAAATACACCCTGGAAGACAACCGATAAGACCGAACCCGTTTCACAATATGGAAGAACTAAACTAGAGGGTGAAAAGTGCATTCAAGATATTTACCCAGAACACTCCTTAATACTAAGAACAGCTTGGCTTTATGGGCCATTCGGTAAGAATTTTGCAAAGACGATACTTAAAAAAGCGCTCTCGGCTAAAGATGAACTTCGAGTGGTAGATGACCGGATAGGCCAACCTACCTCAACGCTTGATCTAGCCAGGCAGACTTATGAGGCTGTCACGAACGGAGTACCAGCCGGTGTCTACCATGCCACTAATTCAGGCGAAGCTACATGGTACGAATTTGCTCAGGAAATCCTTTCTCTTTCAGGAGAACCGACTTCTCGAATCAGGCCCATTCAAAGTTCTGAGTACCAAACCCCCGCCAAGCGACCAAGTTATTCGGTGTTGGATCATGCTGAGTGGCAAAATACAACGGTTCCCGCAATGGATAATTGGAAACTTGCGCTAGAAAGAGCCTTTCCCTTGATTATGAGGGAGACGAAGAAGGAGTTGAATCTTGACTGAGATAACCCCGCTAGGAATCGAGGGAGTCTGGCTATATAAATCCAGCGTCTTTGGCGATTCGCGAGGTTACTTTACGGAGTGGTTCAAAAGTGAAATCCTTACAAGTACAACATCAAAGAGTTTAGATGTTTCCCAAGCAAATCTCTCTAAGTCAAAGAAGGGTGTTGTTAGGGGAATTCACTTTAGTATCGCTGTGGAAGGTCAAGCTAAATGGATAACTTGTGTTTCAGGAAGAATCTGGGATGTTGTAGTTGATATTCGTCCACTCTCACCAACTTTCAAGAAGTGGGTTTCTACTGAGCTTGATGCGAACTCAGGAAAGTCGATATTCATTGGAGAAGGTTTAGGACACGCATTTCTTGCCATGGAAGAAGACACGATAATTTCATATCTTCTAAGTTCTCCATATTCACCAAATGAAGAGCTTGTGATAAACCCAAAAGACCCAGATATAGCAATTCAGTGGCCACTGGAGGAACTTTTCTTCTCTCCCAAAGATGAATCTGCCCCCTACCTCGTTGATCTAATTGAGACCCTCAAAGAAAGTCCCCATACGGGCTCGAATTAGGTAATTCGCGGGGTCTTCCGCTTACACTTGCACCTATTGTGCGCAGCGCCGACACAGGTGGCGCTGTCTCTTGTCCTAAACAAGTTAATTGGAGGAGATATGAGAGCCCACCTCGCGGCTAACTCACTCGTAGAAGTGACCGGAAGCAATCTAAATCTGGTCTATATAGTTCTTGGTGTATCGCTGATAGCTCTCGCTATCGCCTTTGCGCTCCGCGCCCAAGTCCTAAGCGCATCTGATGGCACCGCCAAGATGCAAGAGATCGCAGCCGCGGTCCAGGAAGGCGCCGCCGCTTATCTAGCTCGCCAATTCCGAACCCTCTCTTTCTTCGTTGTCATCGTCGTCGTACTTCTCTTTGCACTCCCCGGTGATATCGATGTGAAAATCGGTCGCTCCATCTTCTTCCTCATTGGCGCCGCCTTCTCCGCAATCGTTGGATATCAAGGTATGTGGCTTGCCGTCCGTGCGAATGTTCGCGTCGCTGAAGCTGCCCGCCAAGGCTCCGCTGAGCGCGCTGTCCAGATTGCTTTCCGTACCGGTGGCGTTGTGGGAATGATGACGGTTGGTCTTGGACTTCTTGGCGCATCTATCGTTGTGATTCTTTATCGCTCCGATGCACCAGCTGTTCTTGAAGGCTTTGGATTTGGCGCTGCAATGCTTGCAATGTTCATGCGCGTTGGCGGCGGTATTTTCACAAAGGCTGCTGATGTTGGCGCTGACCTAGTTGGAAAAGTTGAGAAGCACATTCCTGAGGATGATCCTCGTAACGCTGCAACGATTGCCGACAACGTTGGTGACAACGTCGGTGACTGTGCCGGTATGGCCGCTGATCTATTCGAGTCATATGCCGTAACGCTCGTTGCCTCACTAATTCTTGGCAAAGCTGCCTTCGGTGATAGCGGACTTGTTTACCCATTGATAGTTCCTGCAATTGGAATTCTCACTGCAATTCTAGGAATCTTCTTAACCAGACTTCGCTCAAGCGATAAGAGTGCGATGAACGCGATTAATCGTTCATTCTTCTTATCTGCGATTATCTCCGCTGTTCTTGTAGGTCTAGCGACTTACACTTATCTACCTGATAATTTCGCAGCTCTTACTGGTGTTAACCCAGAACTAGCTAGCGCTACCTCGGTAAACCCAAGAGCCCTAGCCTTCGGCGCGGTTCTAATCGGAATCGTTTTAGCGGCTGCAATTCAAGTTCTTACTGGCTTCTTCACTGAAGTTGGAAAGCGCCCAGTAAATGATGTTGCTGGTTCTTCAAAGACTGGCGCTGCAACAGTAATTCTCGCTGGTGTTTCAGTTGGCTTTGAATCTGCTGTCTTCTCTGCGCTACTAATCGCTGGTGCAGTGTTTGGCGCTTATTTATTGGGTGGCGGAACAATCGTCCTCTCACTCTTCGCAGTCGCTCTAGCTGGTTGCGGTCTTCTAACTACAGTTGGTGTAATCGTTGCGATGGATACCTTTGGCCCAATCTCCGACAACGCTCAAGGCATCGCTGAGATGTCTGGCGATGTTAAGGGTGATGGCGCAAAGATTCTTACCTCACTTGATGCTGTTGGTAACACAACTAAGGCAATCACTAAGGGAATCGCAATCTCGACCGCCGTTCTTGCCGCTACTGCGCTCTTTGGTGCATTTACCGATGCAATCAAGAACACGGTTATTGAATTTGGATCTACCGCTACAAACCTTGGACTTGAGTTCCAGGGCGTTCTAGATGTTGCTGATCCACGAAATCTCGTAGGACTTGTAATCGGAGCTTCGGTCGTATTCCTCTTCTCTGGCCTTGCCATTAACGCGGTATCTCGCGCGGCTGGCGCTGTAGTGATGGAAGTACGTAACCAGTTCCAGCTACACCCAGGAATTATGAAGGGAACCGAGAAGCCTGAGTACGGTCGCGTTGTAGATATCTGCACCCGCGATTCACTCCGCGAGCTCGCCACCCCAGGATTGCTAGCCGTAATGGCTCCTATCGCTGTCGGATTCGGACTTGGCGTTGGCGCACTCGGCGCTTATCTCGCTGGCTCGATTGGAACTGGAACTCTTATGGCGGTCTTCCTAGCAAACTCTGGTGGAGCATGGGATAACGCAAAGAAGATGGTTGAAGATGGACATCATGGTGGTAAAGGCAGCGAAGCACATGCTGCAACCGTTATTGGTGACACAGTTGGCGATCCATTCAAGGACACTGCTGGCCCAGCGATTAACCCTCTCATCAAGGTAATGAACTTGGTTGGCCTTCTTGTAACCCCAGCCGTCGTTAAGTTCTCACTCGAGGGTAAGGACACCTTGAATACGACGATCGCACTTGTTGCAACAGCAATCATCGTTGCCGCATTAGTGCGTGGTCGCCGTAAGTCCACAACTATCGGCTAACCAATTTGGCAAAACAGCTAAAGAAGCTAGTGATTGTTGAATCCCCAGCTAAAGCACGGAAGATTGGTGGTTACCTCGGCGATGACTACATCGTCGAGGCCTCCATCGGACATATAAGAGATCTTCCACAGCGCGCCGCCGATATCCCGAAGGAATATAAGAAGTTTCCTTGGTCACGTGAAGGCGTCGATATCGAAAATGAGTTTGCACCGCTCTATGTGATTAACCCGGATAAGAAACAGAAAGTCCAAGAGTTAAAGGACCTACTTAAAGAGTCTGATGAATTAATCCTCGCAACAGATGAAGATCGGGAAGGCGAAGCAATCGCTTGGCACTTAATGGAGATCTTGAGGCCAAAAGTTCCAGTCAAACGAATGGTCTTCAATGAGATAACCAAAGATGCGATTATTAAAGCGGTCAACGAAACTCGTGATATCGATCAACGCCTTGTTGATGCTCAAGAAACGAGGCGCGTACTAGATCGACTCTTTGGTTATCGACTATCACCAGTTTTGTGGAAAAAAGTAATGCCTCGCATTTCAGCAGGGCGCGTCCAATCAGTCGCCACACGCCTCATCGTTGAACGTGAGCGCGAACGAATGGCCTTTGTAACCTCTACTTGGTGGGATTTAACAGCGCTAACCGATCAAAATTTCACCGCACGGCTAATCACCGTTGACGGCAAACGACTGGCAACAACCAACGACTTTGATAGCAATGGTGCGCTAAAGGAGAAGAGCGCTAGCCAGATTCTCCTTCTCGATGAAACACAAGCAAGCAATATCGCCTCTTCATTAACTGGCTCAAAATTAACTGTTAAATCAATCGAAGAGTCACCTAGAACTGAACGTCCAAAGCCACCATTCACTACATCAACAATGCAGCAAGATGCGGGAAGTCGGCTTGGTTGGGGAGCCCAACTCACAATGCGAATCGCCCAGAGTCTCTATGAAGGTGGCTACATCACCTACATGAGAACGGATTCTGTAAATCTCTCCGAAACAGCGATCAAGGCAGCTCGAAGCACTGCGAAATCACTTTACGGTTCTGATCACATCCCAGAGTCGCCACGCTTCTATGAAGGTAAGACTAAGAATGCGCAAGAAGCGCACGAAGCGATTCGCCCTGCAGGAGATACATTTAAAACCCCAGGCGAGCTAGCTCCAGAGTTAACAAGAGACCAATTATCGCTTTACGATCTTATTTGGAAGCGGACTGTTGCTTCACAGATGGCTGATGCTAAGAAGATGCAAGCTCGAGTTGATCTTGATGTGCAGTCTACAGACGGTCGGCATTTGGTATTTAGAGCTAACGGTTCTGTGGTCGTTTTCCCAGGATTCCTTGCGGCTTACGAAGATGTGACTGATGAGAAAAATGAAGAAGAATCAGATAAGCGCCTTCCAGCTATGCTAGAAGGTCAACAGATAAACGTAACTGAATATAAGTTTGAATCACACGAAACTAAACCTCCCGCACGCTACACCGAACCAACGCTGGTAAAAAAGCTTGAGGAGTTAGGTATTGGACGACCTTCAACATTTGCCTCAATCATCCAAACCATTCAAGATCGTGGCTATGTAGTTAAACGTGGTCGAGCCCTAGTTCCTACATTCCTTGCCTTCTCGGTGACGGGCCTACTAGAACAACACTTCTCAAAACTCGTTGATTATGAGTTCACCGCAAGCATGGAAGAGGACCTAGACAAGATAGCTAACGGAGATGCCGAGAGAGTTCATTGGCTAACCGATTTCTTCTACGGCAAAGAGGGCCAACCTGGCCTACAAGACCTAGCCGCCGATCTTGGCTCTATCGATGCCCAACAGATAAACACCATGAAGATGGGCGAAGATATTGAGATTCGCGTCGGTCGCTACGGTGCATACCTGCAACAAGGCCAAGGCGATGAGCGTAAGTTCGCCAATATTCCAGAAGGAATGGCGCCGGATGAGTTAACTCTTCAAAAGGCAATTGAGCTTCTTGCGGCTCCATCGGGCGAACGCGAGCTCGGAGTTGATCCAATCACCAACCTTCCCATCATCGCTAAGTCAGGTCGCTTTGGCCCATATATAACTGAAGTCCTACCTGAAGAAGAGGGAAAGAAAAAGAAGAAGGAAGTTAAGGCAAAGACCGCCTCACTCTTATCAACAATGACTTTAGATACTGTGACACTTGACGATGCGCTAAAACTTCTATCGCTTCCAAAAGTTCTTGGAGTAGATAGTGAAACCGGCGAAGAGATAACAGTTCAAAACGGAAGATACGGCCCATATCTAAAGCGCGGTGCGGACTCCAGGACACTCACATCTGAAGATCAACTTTTCTCAATCACACTTGATGAGGCATCAGAAATCTACAAACAACCAAAAGTCCGCCGGCGTGGAGTTGCTAAGCTACCACTAAAGGATCTTGGAGTCGATCCGGATACTAAGCGACAGATAATTATCAAGGATGGCCGCTTTGGAATGTATGTAACCGATGGCGAAACAAATGCAACGCTCAGAAGAGGCGATACTGTTGAAGCGATGACTATCGAACGGGCGCAAGAACTTCTAGCTGGTCGAAGAGCTTGGGAACTTGAGAATGGTGGAGCTCCAAAGAAAAAGAGCTCTAGAAAGAAGAAAGCCCCCACACTTACCGAGAAGACAATCAGCGATGCCGGAGCGAAGCGGAAATCCAAGCGCAGCGCCACCGGGAAGGCTAAAAAGAGTAAGGAATAGGCTCCTCCCATGTCCGGGGCTATTCCAAATCCAGCCACTCGCTCCATTCGAGCGAGTGAGCATGTATTACGTATCCCCGCCTTCAGAAGGCTTTGGAATGCGATGTCTTTCTCCTCATTTGGAGATTGGCTTGGGCTACTAGCAACTACCGCTCTCGCTCAACAACTAGCCGGTGGCGATTATGCGACCGCAAACTTTGCTATTGCGGGAGTATTTATTGCTCGACTCCTACCATCTGTAATTCTTGGACCGATCGCGGGAGTTATCGCAGACCGTTTTGATCGCAAGAAAGTTATGGTTATCGGCGATATTCTTCGTGCCGCGCTCTTTATCTCAATTCCATTAGTAGGGAATTATCTCTGGCTCTACATAGCAACAGTTTTAGTTGAATGCGTAACTCTCTTCTGGAGCCCGGCAAAAGAAGCGACTGTTCCTAATTTAGTCCCAAAGAACAAACTTGAGAGCGCTAATCAGATGTCGCTCTTTGCTGCTTATGGAAGTGCTCCAGTGGCAGCCATCGTTTTCTCGATTCTTTCCGTGTCAGCAACTGCAGTCGGCGCAACAATTGGATTAGAGAATTACACAGCAGTTGATCTCGCTCTCTATTTAAACGTTCTAAGTTTTGCTTTTAGCGCAATCGCAATCTCCCAGATACAGATACCACGAGAGCATCTCAAGAAAAATGAGAGCTCACCCTCTCTAGGGTCATCTCTACTTGATGGAGCAAAGTTCATATCGACATCAAAGATTATCCGTGGACTAATAATTGGAATGCTAGGAGCATTTGTCGCAGCTGGAGCAGTAATCGGACTTGCTAGAACTTTTGTTGGCGATTTAAATGCTGGTGATGCCGCTTACGGAATTCTCTTTGGAGCTGTGTTCACAGGCCTCGCAGCTGGAATTGCAATCGGTCCAAAAGTCTTCGCACAATTCTCACGCCGTCGACTCTTTGGCGCAGCCCTAACAACGGCTGGCTTACTTCTAGTAATTCTCTCTTTGCTCCAAAACCTTGTAATCGCCCTCCTGGTAGTCCTATTTATTGGGGCTTTTTCCGGGGTTTCTTGGGTTACCGGCTTCACGATGATAGGTATGGAAGTCAGCGATGAGATGAGAGGTCGAACCTTCGCCTTCATCCAGGCCCTGGTTCGAGTCTCACTTGTAGCGGTTCTTGCGATCTCACCGCTAGTTGCTGCTGCCATAGGCGAGCACACCTTCTCCTTTGGCGAGGCGGTTCTTACATATAACGGTGCGGCATTCACGATGCTGGGTGGTGGAGTAATCGCAGCTCTTGTTGGAATTCTCTCTTACCAACAGATGAAAGATCGCCCCGGAGTTTCTTTCTGGTCTGACATTGCAAATGCTCTACGTGGTGAACTTGGTTCAATAACTAATCCAACACCTAGTGGAATCTTTATTGCCTTTGAGGGTGGAGAGGGTTCAGGAAAATCAACCCAGGCAAAACTACTCAAAGGGTGGTTTGAAGAAGAGGGGCAAGTTGTAACTCTTACCCGTGAACCTGGTGGATCTACCCTTGGTAATGATTTGCGAAAGATTCTCTTAGCAAATGAAACTGGAGATATCTCACCGAGAGCTGAAGCGCTCTTGTATGCAGCAGATCGAGCACATCATGTTTATTCCGTAATTCGACCAGCGCTAGATCGCGGCGAGGTTGTTATCACCGATCGATACTTCGATTCTTCAATTGCCTACCAAGGCGCTGGACGCACGCTTTCGTCAAATGAGGTGGCTCGAATAAGTAGATGGGCAACTGAATCTCTTTACCCAACCCTTACGATAATCCTTGATCAACCTGCTGACATCGGATTGCAACGGAAAGACAATGCTGATCGTCTCGAGAGTGAATCAATCGAGTTTCATAATCGTGTCCGCCAGGAATATCTCCAACTCACAGCGTTAGATCCGGACCGATATCTCGTCCTGGATGCAAGGAAGCCCATAGAGAGTATTCATATTGAGATCGTTACCCTTATCAAAGAGAAGTTGAAGAAGTGAGTCGACCTGTTTTTGCCGAGCTAATTGGCCAAGAAGCAGCAATTTCCGCCTTAGAACGCGCACTTAGCGCCTCTCCTGAAAATAGTGGCCAAGAGATGACCCACGCCTGGTTGTTTACGGGCCCACCGGGTTCAGGGCGATCGAATATCGCGAAGGCATTTGCAGCGGCTCTTATCTGCAAAGAAGGTGGATGTGGAGATTGTTCTGACTGCTCTACTGCGCTTGCTGGTTCCCATCCAGATATCGAACTGGTAGATGTTAAAGGTCTATCGATTAAGGTTGATGAAATCCGAGAGATAGTCATGAGATCTTCATGGGGCGCTTCCATCTCAAAGTGGCGAGTTGTGGTGATAGAAGATTGTGATCGAATGACAGAAGCAGCAGCCAACGCTCTCTTAAAAGCGCTTGAAGAACCTGGCGCATCCACCATCTGGCTGCTCTGTGCACCGACGCTCCATGACGTTCTACCAACTATTAGATCAAGATGTCGTCACATCAACCTTAAGACTCCAACAAAGAGTGAGATTGCTGATTATTTAATAAATACCCTAAAGGCAGACCCTAAAGGAGCGAGGTTGGCAGCTGAAGTATCTCAAGGCCATATTGGAAAAGCGAAGAGATTCTTAAAAGAGGACGAGACTAAGTCCTCAAGAAGTAGAGTCTTTAAATTACTCTTCTCAGTTAAGTCAGAGAGCGATGCTATTAGTGCCGCAAGTGATTTATTGAGCCTCGCCCAAGAGAGAGTCGAACATCGTTTTGCTTCAAGAATCGAAAGCGAATCAGAAGAGCTAAAGTCGTTAATGCAGAGCGGCTCTAGAGGTATGGTCTCTGGTGGCGCAAAGGCCCTAAAAGATTTAGAGAGGGATCAGAAAGCAAGAACCAACCGAGCCCTAAAGGATGAGATTGATGGGTTTCTGCTTGATTACACCACCTTTTTCAGAGACTGCCTGGCTGAAGATGGACCTCTAATAAATTCAGACTTCACCAAAGAGATAAGTGCAATGGCATCAGGCGTAGCCAAGGAACGCCTAAATGAGCTCATATCGAAGCTCAATGAAGTGCGTGAACTACTAATGACGAGCGCCTCGCAGACCCTCCTCCTTGAATCCCTTTTTACCCAGTATGCACGCCTGAATCGTGGTCATTAGCACCCCACTTCTTGGGGCAGAATTCCGCCATGCCATTTCGATTAGACCATCTCTCTTATGCAACTTCTCATGACCAGCTAGTTGATGTTGTCCAAAGATTAGGTTCACGGGTTGGTTCGGCATTTATCGACGGAGGGATTCACCCAAGATTCGGTACTAGAAACTTCACCTTGCCTTTGAAAAACGGACACTATCTTGAAGTTGTCTGTCCTCTAGATCATCCAGCTGCAGAAGAGTCACCATTCGGTAAGGCCGTTTCTAAGAGAGCAGAAACTGGTGGAGGTTGGATGACTTGGGTTGTCGCTACAAATGACATTTCTCCAGTTGAATCCAGATTGGGAAGAGATTCAGTTGAAGGCTCAAGAAAACGCCCAGATGGTTCAGAGCTAAAGTGGAAGCAGATAGGCGTCCTTGGAACAATCGAAGATTCACAGCTTCCATTCTTTATTCAATGGCTAACAGACGAGCACCCCTCTTCCGATGGCAAAGCTGTCGCCGAGATAGTAGGAATTGAGATTTCTGGCGATGAAAAAACGATAGAAGGATGGTTGGGGTCAAATCCGAAAGGTGCTTTCAAAGATGTGGAAGTCGTGTATAGGGATTCATCAGACTTTGAAGGCGAGACTGGAATCATTTCGGTAACCATCGCTACACCTAATGGTGAAGTGGTCTTAGACTAAGTTTGAAGTAAGAAACTTCGCCGCCCTAGCTCAGTCGGTAGAGCGTCGCTCTCGTAAAGCGAAGGTCGCGGGTTCAATTCCCGCGGGCGGCTCCATTAAATGGGCGAAAAAATGGATTTTTGTGCATTATGCAAGAACTTCATGGCGTCTGTCTAGGTCTAAAATTATGGCGTGCGTAATTCGAAATCCTCTTCAAGCAAGATGCTATCGCTGCCAATGCTCCCCCTAGGACTTGCTATTTTGTCTATCGCTTCAGGTCTGCTAACGAAATTCGAAAATCCTTATGGGATAATAAGCGATATTTATGGTTTCTGTAATTTGCACTTCTCTGATGGCCTACAGCAATGGCCCTTGTCCGAACGCTCTATAAATGGCCAAGCACGAATGCCAGTTGAGTATCCGTCCTTAACTGCTCTCATAATGTGGGTTTATAGTTTTGCTGTAAAACAACCTACAGACTGTCTCCGATATTACGATCTATTTATTGTAAGCAACAGTATTTTATTATTTTTTTCTGCCTTGATTCTAAATAAAATGATTAAGGGTCGAAAAGCCTATATCTTGTTTTTGTGTCCGGCCTTACTCTATTCGCTTAATAGGCATTGGGACATCTGGATGCTTCCACCCCTTCTACTTTCGATACACTTCTTTGACAAACAGAAATATCGAATCAGCGCCATATACCTATCTATAGCTGTTAGCATAAAATTTTTCCCAGTCTATCTATTAGTACCCATTTTAGTTATCTTATGGAAGAGAAGAGAATGGAAGATCATTTCTGACTACTTTGCCACTCTAATTATTAGTTTCATGGCTATAAATATAGGATTTATTCTTGCAGATTTAGACTCTTGGTTATATTTCTACAAGTTTCATTTAGAAAGAGGGGTGGGCTCGGGGACGATATTTGAGTTCTTTTCCAAGATGGGAGTAATGGTTCCCTTCCCTGAAGAAGCGACCATCGCTTTAACTCTTATTTTATTTTTGGCACTCTTAGTATTTTTTACTCATTTTCAAAAAAATTTATCGCTTTCAAATACTGCATTAATCACAATGGCTGCTTTTCTGACTTTCAATAAGGTTTACTCTCTCCAATACGCAATTTTACTAAGTGCATTGGCGCTCTTAGCACTCTATGATAAGCGACATTCAATGAAGCACCTGCAAGTTAAACTATTCTGGTTATGGCAGTTTTCAGAAGTGTTGTTTGCTTGGTCTTCTATACAAAACTGGGCTCTTGCTCAAGTTGAGTCACTTGGCTACACAATGGATAACTTTCAATTTAGTTCAAATATCCCTAAGTTGTTGCTCCGTTTTGAAGTCACAGATAGCATGTATGCAACTTTTGGATTCTTAAGGTATTTCACATTTCTATCATTTGTTTTACTTCTTTGTTTACAAATCTCTCGAAACACAGAATCGATGAGACGATTAGGCTCTTCAGGCAAAAATTGATTAAGGGTATCGCGTGTTTGAAAAGATTAGAACCAAAATCTCTTGATTCAAAGCCTGTAAAGTCCCCGTCTCCTCGGAAATCAGGAACTCACAAACCGTTGATGTGTTTTGCAACAGCCTAACGACGAGAATCTATGCGCAAAATCAAGGAAAAGAACCGCTTGATTCCAGTTCATTTCTCTAAATATGTATATGTGATGATTTGACTGCCCAAGAGTTCGGGTTAATAGAGAGCACTGTCCTAGCTATCGTTATGCCGATTATTACCAGGGCATCAGAGATGCGTCGGTCCTGACTACAAGCTAAGGCAGTAGCAACTTGGCTGTTAGGGGCTTTGGATGCAGATATGGATGCAACACAAAGGTATAAAAATGAATATAGGCGAACAAATGGCGTTTAGACTGTCAGTGGATTGAGCGATAATGAACGCAGTGAGTCAATGGCGGATAGGAAGTTTGAGAACTCGTAAAGCGAAGGTCGCGGGTTCGATTCCCGCGGGCGGCTCTGTATCTTCCATGGAATTCATCCACCAGCAATTCCTAGTGAGGTTTTGAGAGTTTTTTAAACAATCTCCAACCCTACACAAGGGATACCTCGACAATGCCAAAGTAGATTTGAGGTAGGACTCTCAAGAAATAGTGAGTTACATTTTGGGAGTACTAAAGTAAAGAGGTTTGTGTAAGGATTAGATAGAAACACAGATTCGTTGAAGAAAGGGATTAGGTTGGAGCGACAAGCAGCACAGGTTTTTGAAGAAGTTTCTAGTTTGCCATTCGCTGATTCTTCTCACATAGCGGACTTAGGATCACTTGAGGTAATAGAAGGTTTAAGTTCTTTTTTTGCTGCAGAGGAATCAAAAAGGAAGAAACCTTCGATTCTAGAAGTGGGATCAGGAGTTGGGACTATCACTCGATTGCTATTAAAGATTTATAGATCAAACATTATTGCCTACGAGATTGACAGCTTTTGTCTAGATGAGCTAGCGAAACTCCGGAATCAACTACCAAAGCAAAACAGAGACAGACTGCACATTAGATCAGAACTTCAGTTTCTTCAAGAAGTAACTGAGGAGGTTGAAAATCAAGGTTTCTTTGCAATTTTTATTGACGGTCCAATTAGTAAGAAAAACCTCTCTTTAGCGATTAGCAACTCTAAAAACTTAAAATTTGTTTTTATCCAAGGATGGAGACTAATACAAAGATTTCAAATTTCAACCTTGCTCTTTCGTGGTAATTTTCAGCAACAGTATATAGAGTTTAGGCACAATGGAAGAGTGACTTGCGCAGTATTCTTTGTGGACGCGACTAATGGGATGAAACTCCGCTTCTTTAGATCCCTGGTTGGATTCGTCGCAACTAGCATCACTCTCGTCCCAAAACTGATGAGAAATCTCTATCAAAGCCGTGGAAAAACATTCCGTACCGGTAAGTTTTCAGAGGGCAATGTCAAGTTCAAACTTTGACTTTGAGTTTTGAAAAGCAACTCAAACCATTTTCGATTAATTAGCTTTTTAGTTTTCCTTTTGCGAAATTCAAAATCTTTTTTTATGGAATTATTCATAACCGGGACGAGACCTCAGAAGACAAATATTTTCAGAAGCTCTGGTATCAATTACATAGCAGGAACCATCTGATCTAGTTAAGGTTATAGGTTCACTTGTTCCCTGGTAAGCGAATCAAAGAGGAGTTCACGCAATTGTATGTTGTGAAGTTTTGTAAAAACGATATTCACATTTGATATTTTAAACCAGTACAGGTGTATCTCTTATATCCTCTATCGAAGAAAAGTCCAATACATTTAGTCGCACTCAATCACGAGAGAGTTAAGGTGCGTGGTCGATTATGCGGCCGAAACCGCTCTAGATAGCGCTATCCAGACTAACGATAGAAATACCATCGCATTTAATTATGAGCCCATGAGTATTGGAAGTCCTAACTCCGAAATTTCAATTTGTGGATGTTCGAAAATCTTCAGATTCAACAGGCGAGAAAAGGTGGACGAAGATTTCTCAACATTTATTCCTCTCAATATTAGGGATTGAGAGTAGCAATTCTCTATTGAAAAGTCTACCATCAGGCCGCTACCCCAAATTGCAATAATCTCATCTGTCAACAAGACTACTTTTGGAATTTTAGCGATAATTGAATCTGTGATTGGGATAGAAAATATGTTAAGCAGCACAGCGACACTGAGTTTTCAGTTTCATATTCCTAAAACTCAAGACAATTAGTCGTACGAGAAAAGATACAGGTATTACCGGCTCAAGGTTACTAACACAGCCAGGTAACTTGGAATTTAGTACTTAATCAAAAACGTCATTTTTTTGGTATAAGCGGCTGATGCTGAAAAATCAACTTTCTTATCGGATTAATCACCATTCAAAGAAAATTATAAATGATGCTGCAGTTAAGTTCTAATTATGCGTAGAATGCAACTATAGCGCCATCTTTGTCTGTAGATATACGTCAATACTTCGTTCGGCAAATAACTATTCATTATGAGGAAAATCTGAGAATGACAAGAAAGATCGTAGGTCTTGATATAGAATTATTTGGAAACATTCGGAGGAAATCGTGCCAAATCACTTTATCGGATTTCTTAGATGGCTGCTTCTAAAGCGCGACTCATTTGAATCGGTCATTTTCTTATACAAAAGTAGAGTAAATCCAGACAGCCCCCGATTTATACCATTATTTTGGGAATCTAAGAATACGCGAGTCGTCTTATTTCACGGTCTAAAGTTACCAAAAACAGATTGGTTAATGTTAAAGGTATTTGTTATTTGTGAACGCTTAGCTATCCATAAAATAGAACAATATGAGTGGTATCACGTGATTGGAACATCAAGCAATGCAAAAATCAATCAGGCTTTACACATAGACGACCCCACTTATTCCAAGATTGAAACACAAAATATAGCGGGCTGGAATGACAGAATGAGGAAGGATAAACTAGATAATATCTTGATAGTTACAAACCAACACAGCAGGAATTACTTTAGCAAGAATTTTCCAGATCTAGAGATTGAAATTGTAGAACAAGGCTTTACTCAGGCTACGCGACATAAGGTAAAGAAAAACATTAATTTTTCTTGTGTATATTCATCACCCTTTATTGATTATGGTAGCGATCGCCACTCAAATCATGTTGCTTGGGGTTCACAAGTCTTGATAGAGGAAATTATTCCTGAACTATTGAAGCTTGACCCTAAAATTGAAGTTCACCTCATAGGCAAATTGGGTAGAGATGCCATGAAGGAAATTTCGCGATTTTCAAACGTTATTTGTCACGGATATGTAGATAGATATGAGAATGCGAGAATTTTGCAAACTTGCCACATATCCATCCATCCGCGAATTCATGACAATTTTAGGGCCGTTCAGAAAATCGGTGAATATATTGGAGCAGGGAATCCAATAGTTGCATTTCGGCTCGTAGACACATCAATAGTTAACGAATTGAGCCTGGGTATAATTGTGGAAAATTCGCGTGATTTCGTGCACGCGATTCTATCTTTAAGAAATAGTGAAGAGTATTCCTACTATGCACAAAACTTAATTAGAGCCAAGAGTGAATTTACGTGGGCAAAATTGGCATCTAAGCTTGATTTGATAATATCTATGCAAGGTTCGAGAAATTGAGATAAAACGTTAGTCTTTAGCAGTTATGCGCTTTACTGCGAGAACAAGCGTCTCTGCGGCATTTATACCAGTATTTCCCAAAAAGAACTCAGCTTCCTCGCGAGAATTTTGAGGCACTGACACTCCCTTCAATATTGTCTCTAATTGATTCTTGCTATTTGCAATACAAAGTTTAGTGTGCGAGATAAGTTCACGAGTATGGTCAATGGAATCGAAATATCTCAGGGCTGAATTCCAGTATGGCTGTTTGACAATTTCAAATCTGATTAAGACTGCTGGTGTTGCGGTGAAAAGACAATCAAGAATCACAGATGTGCCTCCGCAAATAACAAAATGTTGTGATCTGAGAAATTTATAGTACTCCTCAAGAGTAGAGTTCAGATAGCTGAATTTCTTTATCTTGATGTTCGATTTCTTATTCTGTATATCAAAAGAGAATTTGGGGTGCTGCAAAATGGTTAACTCAGACGACTCAGGCATTCCACCCCAAAAATTAACTAGCCATTCAATGAAATTCTTGTCATCTGGGTTCGTAGTTAGTCCCATACTTGCGTAGGTGACAAACCTCTTCGCAGCTTTAATTTGTTTTTTCCGACTACCGTCAAGCATTTCTTCAGCGGCATAGGCAGGCACACGCCATTGAGAAATCAGGGAGCCATCAAGAAGTTGTAACTCTGTGAACTTTTCATCTATAAATGGGCTATGACTCAGAAATTTGTTAGGAATGAATCTCAAGCATCCATGGGAAGTTAAATTATCCCAACTCCTGATAGTGCCAACAGTAGCCACTCTCTCAAACCTACTAAAGTAGTGGGCAACTCTTACATCCTCGTAATTGTTTGTTAGAGATGTTATGAAAATAGCATCTAATTGTGTAGGCACTCCTTGGAATCTAGATTTCAAACATCGCCGCGAGAAAGACCTGTGGTACAGATATCTGGCGGTGGCGCGCAGAATTAGAGAATTACTAAGTCGCCTGAGAACAATTCGCCCAACGAGACGTTTGAATCTAGGTTGGCGATTCAACTTGACGCGCGTAGTTCCACTTGGAAGAGACCAGTGAAGGAAAAATCCGCAAAGTCGTGCCC
>Ga0194116_10002958_pt1 | contig 21102 bp, 12 predicted proteins | sample TA2MahsurfametaG_4_FD_148617 | JGI IMG/M metagenome (GOLD analysis project Ga0194116, IMG submission 148617) | Freshwater microbial communities from Lake Tanganyika, Tanzania - TA2015008 Mahale S9 surface | ecosystem: Environmental > Aquatic > Freshwater > Lake | place: Tanzania: Lake...
AGCGAAGCTTGGCTGTTATGCAAGAAAACGCCATTGCTTCTAGAGTTTCTGGACAAGTGCCACTTGGCGGCGGCGGACCCTTCCTCCCCCCTGGCGGGCCTCCACAAGGCCCCACTGGTGGCGGTGGCGGTGGCTTTGCTCAATTTGGTCGTGCAATGGGGCAAATCAATCTTCCTGGCGCAGGAACCATTCGTGAACTTGGTGCTGAATTTGCATTTGCGGCTAAGCAAGTGTTGTTATTTGGCACTGCTTATAAAGCATTAGCCTTTATTCAATCATTCCCTGGAGAAGTGGGACAGGCCGTTGGTCAGTTACAAAGTTTTAGAAATACATTAAATGCCGTTTCGCCTTCGGCGGAGGAAGCCGCAGCTTCCAATAAACTTATTCTTGACTTGGTTGATCAATACAATATTCCGCTTCAATCGGCTCGCGATGGTTTTACAAAGCTTTATGCTTCTATGGCTCCAGCAGGTTTCCAGGGGGAAGAAATTAGACAATTATTCACTGGAATCAGCCAAGCTGCAGCCACTTTTGGTATGAGCGCTGACAAGGTGGATCGCGTTAATTATGCTTTTGCTCAAATGGCAAGCAAAGGACAAGTAATGAGTGAAGAGCTTAAGGGGCAATTAGGTGATGTATTGCCTGGGGCAATGGCCATTTTTGCCGAAGCTGCAGGATTTAAAGGGCCAAAAGCAATTCAAGATTTTTCTGCTGCATTGGAAGAAGGTCGATACAAGGGCGAAGCAATGGTTGGATTGCTTAAAAATGTTGGCGTGGTAATGACTCAAGAATTTGGGCCGGGGGCGGAAGGTGCGGCTCGTACATTCCAAGGCAGCATCAATCGTATGCAGAATTCACTCAAGCTTCTATACGAAGCTTTTGAACCTGTTGCGGTGGGCTTTTTAAATAGCGTAGTTACGCCCATGACGCAAGGCATTCGTCAAGTGGCGGATGGCGTGAATTCCTTTTTTACGGGAGCACAAGCACGTACTGCAGGTGGTTTTGCTTTAGCACAAGAACTGGAACGTTTGCGTCCGGCCTTTGATGGCACTAGGACTAATCTATCTGCATTGATTCAACAATTTAGTGCATTTGGGAAGATTGCGTTAGAGGTATCGAAAATTTTATTGCAAATTGCTGGCAATCCATTTGTTGGATATTTAGCAAGAATTTATACGATTGTTTTGCCATTAAACATGGCTCTTAATGTGATGCGTGGCCTGTGGATTTCCAATGCCGCACAATTGTTAATTTTTAACGCTCGTGTTCTAACTGGAACTACCACGTTAAGCGCTTTCCGTGGAATGATGGCAGCCACTGGCAATACAGCGCAAGTCACTGCTGCATCTATTCGCACGGCTGGCTTAACTCTTCGTACATTTTTTGCTTCTATTGGCGTTGGTCTTGTGCTGGTTGGAATTAGTGCATTGATTGAGCGCTTTATGTCGCTTAATCAACGCTTAGAAGAAACAAAACAAAAGGCAATGAATGCTGGCAATGCAATTCGTTCAATGAGTCGTGGTGAAGCACGAGCAGCCGAACAAAGCTACGGAGGTTTTGCTCGTAGTCTTGAAGACTTAAACAAGCAATTGGAAAATGGGCAACTCAAAGGCAAGGCATGGATTGCCGTCAGCAAGCAACAATCTGAGGCGTTAAAGGCGGCTGGTATTATGACTAGCAATGTTAGAGGGCAAGAGCAAGTACAGCCGTATCGTATTGCCGGTGCATATCAACAGTTAAGGCAAAGAGAATCAGAAGCCAGGTATCGAGGCGAACAATTGACATATGAGGAGAAGCAGGCAATGCTTCCTCCCGTTCTTGGTGCAATTCCCGCTGGCACTGGAGATGAAAAAGGACGTGCTGCCAAACCAAAAGTTTATATCAGTACAAAATCTCCTGAGATTGAACGACAACTCAATGAAAGGCTTGCGGCAGTGGAGCGCAATACAAGCCTAGACGCACGAGAAAAAGAAATTCAGAAGGCAAATATAACCGAATACGGAAAACATGTAATTGCAAAAGAAGAATTAAATGCGCGATTATTGCAGATTGAAAAGGCTGGCTATGTAAATAGACAGAAAGCTATTGATGATGCAAATGCTCAGTATCAAAAATCAATAGGAGAAGCTACTTTAGAAAAAGAAAAAGTTTTGTTTGGCCCAATTCTCGATGGCATCGAAAAAGAAACAAAGGCAACTGCATTGGCAACAATACAACAAGAATTGTATGGCAATGCTATTGACGTAAACAATGATGTTTTAGAGGCTGAATATTTAATTAGAACCACTCTCGATGCGCTTAAAGGCAAAGACGCCAAGCGTGGTCAGGAATTGGCGCAGATACTTAGGGAGCAAATCAGGCTAAGAATTCAAGATGCCAATGCTACTAAATATCAAAAAACAGTAAAAGATGAACTGCTGAAACCATTGCAGAATGAAATTGCCTTGCTTCGTGCGGTTAACGACGAAGAACGCCGTCGTCTAGAGATCCTTCAAAGATATCCCGACTTAAGAGAAAGCGATTTAAATAATATTATGTCGCTGGAAAAAGTTCGCGACAATATTAAACAAGTGAGAGAGCTAATTGATAATTTTGTTGATTCCACTTCATCGGACTACAAGGGCTTCTTAAAAGCAGTGATTAGCGGCGAAGACGCTGTTGATGCATTAGAGCAGTTCCAAGAAGGTTTAAAAGATAGAGTGTTGACTATTTTCTTGGATTTCACAATGAAACCCGTGGAAGATTTCTTTAAGGACGTTGTTGGCGGCAAATTAATTGAAAAATTATTCCCTCCATCTGAAGCCGAAAAACAACAGCAAAAAGCGCAAACGCCAGTTGAACAAAAGCTAGATACAGCAAATGATACGCTTAACAGAATTGAACAAAATACGCGGCCTGGCGCTGGCGCCGCTGCTCAGGCTTTGCCCGCCAGCAGCAGCTTAACACTTAGCGGAACGGCTGGTTTTGGTTCTTATACGCCTGGTTCTGCAACTTCTGCATTCACAATGGCAGGCGGGTCCAACTTCTTGTCTGAAGCTGGTATCAACATGGATCAATTTAATATGTCATCCGCTGGTTTTAATGAAGCCACCAAGGGAGTGGCGGCATCAATGGGATATCTTTCCGACACGACTCTGCAAACATCCAATAATTTAAGCGTAAACATGGATGCAGTTAAAGATGTGACAAACAAAGCCAAGCATGAAGGAAATAAATTTGTAGAAAGTCTTGGCCGTGTTGTTCAAGGAATTGGAATGATGGCTGGAGCTGCTATGAGCATTGTGGCAGGTATTGAACAATTGCAAAAAGGAGGCACTAAAAATACAATTGCTGGCATTGGCAGTATTTTGATGGGCATTGGTGGTGGCATTTTTGGCTTTGGCAAAATTTTTGGCTTAAAAGGTTTTGCAAATGGAGGTATTGCCACTGGAGGATTCCAGGCATTTGCCAATGGCGGTACTGTTTCTGGTCCCACGCTGGGCCTCGTAGGCGAAGGCAAGTACAACGAGGCTATTGTGCCTCTGCCTGATGGCAGGAGCATCCCTGTGGCCCTGCAGGGAAGCCCTCGTTCGCGAGAACTAATTAATGGCGGCTCTGAGCGCAATATGTCGCCCGTGCTTAATATGAGCTTCCAGACCACAAGTGTCAATGGCGTAGAATACGTTAGTAAAGATCAATTAGAGCAGGCCATGGCGCAAACGCGCAGGCTTGCCGCCAGAGATGGTGCCACTAAAGGCGCCACAATGGCATTAGATAAGCTTCAGCAAAGTCCTTCTGTTCGCCGTCGCGTGGGAATGTAAATCATGGCTGCATTTCCTATTGTTAATAGCAATGGCGACAGAATTCGTCCTTCAGCGAGAAGTTTTACGCCAGGGGACTATCCAACAAAAATTTATCGTTCGTTGTCTGGCAAGACCATTCGGCGGAGTTTTGGAAGTAAACCAACCAATTTTCAACTCACTTTAGGCTTTAATGCCGTTTCTGAATCTACGTTAAAGGCAATCGTTGATCATTACAACGGTCAGTATGGCAGCATAGTTGGTTTTACGATGCCAAAGGAAATGTTTTCAGGATTATCCGCCGATGTATATGCATTGTTTCAAAATCCTTCTAATACTGATTGGTTTTATGTGGAAAGTCCTCAAATTGAATCAGTGTTTGGTCAATATAGTAATGTGACAATCACTTTAGTGGCAGACCTTGTATGACCATTCGCATTGTTCAATATTTAGATCTTACGGCATTTGCTCCTACTGCTGCAATTGCACAAAGCGAAGGAAAGGCTAGTACAAAAGATACTGTTGTTTATGGCACTGGTAGTGCTTTCATCCATCGCTACCAAAATTATTTTGTCAACGAAACAAAAACGAGAGATAATAATAAATATGGCTTCATGCCATTTAGCACCACTGGCTCCATTTCCAACTTGAATGGAGACAATTCCTTGCTAAGCATTACGTTTCCAAACATTCCAGTGGCAATGCGCTTGTTAGAGCAAGGTAATGGTAACCGTCTGAGTAGACTCACTTTATCTACTGTTTGGTTAAATGAAGATTTAGAAGAAACGACTAAAGCTTATTCTGAATATTACATTGGCATTGGTTCTACGGTTAGTGAAACAACCATAGAATTACGTTTTAGGAGTGCAATGGATAGCGTGGGGAGTCAATTTCCTTCACGGCGTCTTACAAGAGCGCTTGTAGGATTGTTACCGATGAATGCTGATTTGTATTTACAATGATTGACTATAACGATTTAGTGGGTCTTCGCCATCGTTATGCTGCATCTCCAGAGGATGGTAATGGCTTTACGGACTGCTGGCTTCTCTGTATGGAAGTGCGCCGACGGCTTGGCCTTAAAACATTGAAGGATAGCTTTCCATGGGTGTATGAAGACTATGCAGAAGAAGAGCTAACTGTGCGCCGTATTTTTCGCTGGCTTCTTACGCATGGTGAAATTTTAAAAGAGCCACGTCCAGGGGCAGTTTTTTATTTACCAGGCGCCAAATCATTATTGGCTATGGCAGTTGTAGCTGATGAAGATAATTGTTTATTTCTTGGGCCGAGTAAGATGGTAATTGCGGCGCCATTAAATAATGTGCGTCCAAAGAAATATTTCTGGGCAGACTAATGAGCGATCAACGGCGTCGTCTTCTTCCTTATGAATATGAGCTGATTGATGCGCTTGGCATTAGCAAAGAGGAATATTTTAATTTCTTAGATGTTAAGCAGCAATATAAAGATGTTAAAGAAGGCACGGTTTTAGACGTAAGGAACTGGCCTGCTGTTGCCATTGTTTTAGTTGTTCTTGGCACAATTTTGCAAGTAGTGGCAGCGTTGCTGCCCGCAGAAGAGCAACCACAGGCTCCGCAGGGAGAAGGAGTTAATCAAACTCGCGATGACATATTTGCTCCACGCACACGTTTTAATTCGATTCAGCAAGTGGCAGAATATGGCACGCCAGTCAACTTAGTCTATGCCAATCGTTCTATCAATCCAAATGGTGGGGCAAGAATTGCCACTTCATTATTATGGTCTGCACTAAGGAGCTATGGCAGTAGTCAATTTGTGCAGATGCTTGCTCTAATTAGCGCGGGGCCTATTGGCGAAATTGATCAAGAACTAATTGCCTTTGGTCAAACACCAGTTAGAGACTTGGTGGCGCAAAATTATTGGATTTATTTTAATGATTTTCAAACTGGCAAGCTTACCAATGCTGATTTACTGCCCGATCCCTATGGTTTAACTAAAGAAACTGATCCCACAAAAGCTGGTGGAAGCTCAGCCAACCCTTATCGCATTCCATATGGAAAAGATAATACGGAGCGCAAAGATGGTTTTAGTCAAGCTTTTTCATTATCATCTTCGCAATCGTTTGGTTTTTATTCCCCCATTGCCCTCAATGTTAATTTATACGTCAGAAAAGGCAGTGGAAATAGGATTAGTGCTTCTAATAAGGTGACAGCTCGTTTGTCATCATGGTCATCACGCCTTAACCGGATTAGTGTTGGCGATAAACTTACAGTTTCCATTGCAAAAGTTGATACTGACAAGCCTAACGTGGCGCAAAAAGAAGCAAATGACTATCGCCGTCAAGTGGTTAGTATCTTTGACAATGCAAGCATTTTTAAACTGGGGTCGGCTTTATTTAGCGTTGTTAAAATTGACCGTTCTGATATTGAAGACGCCAATGCAAACGTGACATTGCAATGTATTGAAGCTGGATATTCCCCAACTGTTCAATATGATAAAACTAATTTTATAGATAATAGTTTAGACATTATTATTGTTGGTCCTGCTAGTCTTTTGGCGGAACAAGAAATTGTTGATAAATGGCAAAGTCTAGTGAGTAAGTTTGAAGAAGAAGACAAGACTGGCGACGATATTGATAAAATTTACAAAAAAGGTAAAACACAAAGTGTACGCACGGAAACTAGATACAGAACAGAACGGAGATCGGGCAAGGCAGGCATTTATTATATCCGAGTCCCCTACACCGTGCAAGTGTATAAAGATATAACTATTTTATCAACAAGCGACAAGGCGGCAATTAAACAATACATAGATGCAAGAAACAAAATAAATAATACTGGAACAGGCTTAAAAGTGAGCCTTAAAGACGTGTTTGGGCTAAAAGCTTTGGTTCGCATTGAAAAAGCCAAATATGAAACAATTTCTCCTTGCAATATTGTAGATATTGCCATTAAATCTACTGTCTATCGCAGAATTAGCGGACGACAAGAACAATATGGGCGGGAGCGTCGCAAAGGATATCCGTCATCAGACAATGGCATCAAATCTCGCACTGCTATTTTTCTTTTAAAATATAAAAAAGCGTCCCAAGATAATTATTTATATGTTTCAGGCTTTTTTGTTATACGAAGAGCTGCCGATCAAGAGAATTTTAATTACCTTCGTTTTAATAGTGGAAAGACTGGAGAGGCTAATGCCACGCATTGGTCTTTTGAGCTTGAACCCGTGTGTGATTTTTCGGCTGAACTTAAGAAAAATACTAAAATTTATGGCGCAAGTGGAGTTGTTTATTATTACATTGAAAACTCTGGTAGCCCATTAAATATTGACTTGCCAGGAACTGCCTCCATTCAAATTGTTGGCACTAAAAAAACATCAAAAAATGGACTGCCTCCCGTAAGCGATGGTTTATTAGATGCCCGTGAATGGGATGCTTTTAGCTTGGTGGCTGATACGCAGTATTCCATGTCGTTTGATCGTGGTCCAGAAATGCAAATTACGGCAGTTACTGAGCAAGTGGTTATTGATGACATAAAAACATCCTTTCCCACTCTTTACAATGATCTTTCGTTGGTTGGTTTTAATTTGTATTCGGGGAAAAGCGTGAGCGATTTGCGTTCGCTCAGCATGTTTGTTACGAAAGGGCGTCCCGCTCGTGCATTGCGAACAAAAGGCACTGTTAATGGCGTGGCATGGGGCAAGCCAGGTTATGAATATTTACCACCAGCGGGAACCATTCCAGCGCAAGAAATGGTTGCAGACACTTCTTATATTATCACTAAAGTCGGCACTACTAATTTTTACAATCATGGGCTTGCAAAAAATGTAGAAGCGGCAGTAGGAGTGGATTTTATTGCCACTGGCCCTGCTACTGGCACTGGACAAGTGGTAGCGCAAGCTTATATTAATACTGCCCCTGATATTTTGTTGGACACTGTATTGGATCAAAACGATGGCATTGGTAAATATGCATCAGTGAGTTGCGTTAATCTTGAACAATTAGCAAGAAGCAAAAAGTTTTGTGAAATCAATAAATTATTTATGGATTGTGTGATTGCTGATGCACAATCATGGCGTTCGTTTTGGTCGCAAACGGCTGGTTTTAGCTTGTTAGAACTTGCTCGCATTGGCGGCCAAGACTGCCTAGTTCCCTCCGTGCCCTATGATTCCTCCACTGGCGAAATCACGCAAACAATTAAAGTTTCAGCTCTATTTAATCCAGGTAATATTTTTGAAGATTCTTACAAAGAGGAATTTATTGATTATAGCGTCAACACGGAAGACATTATCGTCACTTGTATTTATCGTGATCTAGATAAAGACGGAGCATTTTCACGCAATAAAAGCGTAGAAGTGAGGCGCACGTATGTAGATGAAGACCAAAAGATTAAACTCAATGAAAACGATGCCATTCGTCAAACTGTTGATATGTCGGCTTATGTGAGCAATAAAGAGCAGGCAATTTTAGTTGGCAAATCATTGTGCCAACTACGCCATCATACACGTCGCGCCATTGAATTTAAAACTTTTCCTACGGAAGCCGCCATCTCTCCTGGTGCCTATATCTATGTAGAACTGGCTCAAAATGAATGGCAAGATATTTACACTGGAACCATCAGAGCAAATAGCGCCTTAGATGTTCCTATTGGCAGTAAAACTAGCAACGGTAAAATTCCTGACGGCACTTATAATATTTTGATTTACGATCCGAATACTGGTGTTAGTGGCACTTCTACTAAGTCTGGTATTGTCATTGCGAATGGCGCTGTCTCAGGCAATGCATTAAAGGCTTTCAATGGAAAGCTCTTTGTTCTCGGCAAGGAAATTAATAGCAAGCGCGTATTTCGTGTGACTGAAGTGGAAATGGACGAGGAAGGAGAAGTGACTATTCGCGGCGTCGAACATCCTTGCGATAGCAATGGGAAGTCTTTAGTTTCTAAAGGACTCACTGCTAAAAGCACGGGGGTGTTTACTATTGATGGCAAAGCAAGCTAATATAAAAGGAAAGTACAATAAGCTTTTAAGCTAAAAGAAGTCATGGGATTCTTTACTGGCAATACTGGCGCAATGTGGATGGCTAGTTATGTTGAAGATGGTGCGTTAAATCTTGCCGATATTTCAGTTAGTTTTACTAAAACGACTACTGCCAGGACTTATGCCGCAGGCACTTCTTGGGACGCCATTACTGTTACTGGCGGTGGCAGTAGGGCCAAGGCCACTTTAAAATCAAACGTAACCACTTCTACCACTGCATCGGTTGCGGGCACCTTAACCATTAGTGCTGGCGGGAATGGATATAGTGCTGGTGATACTATTAAATTTGCGAGCGCTGGCACAACCGCTGTGCTTACCGATTCGTTCTCAATTACCTCTACAACTACTGCTGGCATTGATAGCATTTCTGAACTTGTCACGCCTGCCAATAATATCGGCAAACTTAAAACTTGGTCTTTAGATATTACTAATGATGTGTTGGATACCAGCGTTTTAGGCAGTCCTGGTAAAACTTTTATTGCTGGCCCCACCACTGCCACTGGTAGTGCCACTTTAATGTACTACAAAGAAGACCTTGGCAATACTGCCAATATGAGCGATATGTCAGATTTAAGCAAGATTATTTTCAAGTCCACTGGCGCCACTCGTGTGTTGCTGCGTCTTGGCATTGATTCTTCAAACGCAAATCGCTTTGATCTTTACGCTTATATCACTGGTGCATCGCTGTCTTCCAATTATGGAGAGATTGTAACAGTGGATGTTTCGTTCCAGATGGATGGTCAGTTTATTGGCGTGCCTTCCTAAAAATAAAACGTAAATGACAGTCTTTGCTGGCCATTATGGTGCTATTGAGCTGCAAAGAATTGGCTCTAGTAATACATTGTCTTTAAGCCTTTCGGCTGAAAATCTTAATACTACGCGAAAAAGAATTGCTTTAACCAACCCCGACGGCAGTGAAGTTGAACATGGTTTAATCACTTCTGGAGATCGCATTAGGATTACAACTAGCGACGCCAGGGGGCTTCCTTTTCGCTTTTACACTGATAATACAAATACTACTTATATAGATGATCCTGGTGCAAGTGTGTTGCCCTTAGAATTTTTTGCCAATGTCGATGCAATGGGGCAAATTCGCATGTATCGCACATTTGCTGATGCATTGTCTAATCCTGGCGTGCGTTACCTTGCTATCCCTTTAAGCAAGACGGCTTCTGATCCTAGTTGGCCCGTAACCATTACTCAACTTGCAGGGGCTTATAACACTTTAGGAAGAGTGGAAGGATTTACGATTAACACTGAACGAGTTACTGTTGATACTACCACCCTTGGCGATAAATATCAAAATTACCAAGCAGCACAAGTGAATGGCAGCGGCAGTGTTGATTGTAAGTTTGATTTTTCTACATTGAACGACGAAGAGCTTCCAATAGCATTGTGCCAGCTCATCCAGAAAATTGAAATTGGCAGTCGTTTTAATGGCAAGTTTTATGTTTTAGAACCTGGCCTACCGCAACCTCCAGGATACGCAGCAAATAATGGTCTTTATTATGAAGTGGAAGGCATTATGACCAATGCTGGTGTGGATGTAGCGGCTGATCAAATTGTGGAATGTAGTTTTGATTTTGTCGTTAATGGTGAGTTTAAACTTCGTGCTGGTGTGCAGGCAATTGACCTTACTACTGAGGCCGATGTTAGCATTGGTAACGAAAGTACATTAGAAGAACTGGGCGTCTTAGAGGAGAACAATTAACCATGACTGTTCGCATTTCAGACTTAACGACGCTCACGAATGATGTAGCTCAGTCAGACTTGCTGCCAATTGTAGATATTGGCGCTCAAGAAACAAAGAAAATAACTGTTGGCAATTTATTGCAATATGGCATCAGTGGAATGCCATCTGGCACCATTGATATTGGAGTATTAAACCAATCATCTAGCACCAAGCTTTCTTCGGCTGCATTAGCAAGCATTATTTCTTCTGGCACATTTGGAAGTGCCAATACTGTCCCGCAATTCAGCATCAATGACAAGGGCCTTGTCACTTATGCATCTGGCATTGCCATTGCCATTACTGCTTCTGGCGTTTCTGGACTTGCTGCAGTTGCAACTAGCGGCACCTATGCGAGCTTAACTGGTCTGCCTACGCTTGGCACCATTGCAAGTCAAGATGCTGCAAGCGTTCAAATTAGTGGCGGCACTGTTCAAAATATTACTTTAATTACGGGAAATGCCACAATTAGTGGTGGCACAATTAGTGGAATTGTTGACCTAGCCATTGCCGATGGCGGCACGGGGGCCTCTACTACGGCTGATGCACGTAGCAATTTAGGACTTGCTATTGGCAGCGACGTTCAACCATATAGTTCAACGCTTTCTAGTATTGCCACTGCCACTACTAGCGCAAATCAACTGCTTTACACCACCGCATCGGGAGTGTTTGAGGCAAGTTCCATCACTTCTCTTGGTAGAAGTATTGTTTCTGGCAGTACAACTGCTGATGTTCGTAGCACTATTGGGCTGGGCACAATGGCAGTACAAAATGCTGCCAGCGTTGCAATTAGTGGTGGAACTATTGAAAATATTAATTTAACAACTGGCAATGCCACGATTAGCGGAGGCACAATTAGTGGCATCACTGACTTAGCTATTGCCGATGGTGGCACTGGTGCTTCCACAGCAGCCAATGCACGTACTAATTTAGGGCTTGCTATTGGCAGCAACGTTCAACCATATAGTTCAACGCTTTCTGGTCTGACCACTGTTACAACTGGCGCTGACGAAATGCTTTACACCACTTCTTCTGGGGTGTTTGCAGTTAGTCCTATTTCATCTATTGGACGCGCAATTATTTCTGGTTCCACTGCAAGCACTGTCAGAACCACCTTGGGACTGGGCAATATGTCCATCCAAGAGCCAGGAAGCGTCACGATTAGCGGCGGCACTATTGTTGGTATTACCGACATTGCAATAGCTGATGGTGGCACTGGAGCCTCTACTGCCTCTGATGCTCGCACTAATCTTGGTTTAGCTATTGGCACAAATGTGCAAGCCTATGATGCTGGCTTGGCTTCTATTGCTGGGCTTGCCACTTCTTCTGGTACGCTTCTTTATACCACTGACAGTGATGTTTATACAACGATTGGCGTAGATGATTTTATGAAAACGATGCTGGCCAGTGGAACTTCCGCTGGTGCAGTGCGTTCATATATTGGCCTGGGAGCCATTGCGTTAAATAATGCAATTACTAGCGCAGATATTTCCGCTGGGGGAATTAGTGGTGTTTCCATTGCAAGTGGAACAATCGGCAGCGGCTTAATTGCTGCTAATGCTATTTTTACTGATGCCCTTCAAAACGCGGCTGTAACTACTATCAAAATTGTAGATAGTGGTGTTACGGCTGATAAACTTGCGGATAATTCTTCTTCCATTGTTGATGTAGGAGCACCAATTACTGCTGGTAATTTTATTGGCCAGCAATATTTTGATACTGCTACTAGTTTTGAATATATTTGGGATGGTGATAGCTGGGAACGGCAGGCGGCAATTAATACTATTGACTTTGTTGATTCCACTCCATTAAATTTTGTCGTTAGCTACCCAGACGATTATTCGGCCACAATTACTAGCTCTTTAGACAATCAAGCCGTTAATACTATTTTTGCGGGACCAGTTTCTGGAGCCTCGACTACGCCTACATTCCGTAATTTAACAGCCGCAGATTTGCCCGTTGCAACTAGCAATGCGATTGGTGCTGTCAGTCCTGGCGCTGGTTTAAGCGTGGATGCTGGTGGCGCCATCAACCATAGCAATTCATTTGCTGCTGGTGAATATATTGGTCTTTTGACCATTGATGCTCAAGGACATATTACAAGTGCAGCCACTTCTCTTATTGCGGATCAAATTCCAGCGTTAGACGCCAGCAAGATTACTACTGGCACATTTAGCAGCGAACGTCTTGCCACAAATAGCGTTACGGCAGAGCAGTTGGCTGATAATGGCATTGCTCAAGTGAGCGAGAGTGCGCCAAATCCACAATTTGCTGGTCAATGGTGGGTGAATCCTAGTGATCGCTCTAGTTATATCTGGGTGGGACAAATTGGAGAAACTTTAGAGACTAGCAATGGTTATTGGCTTAATCTTGGCTATGGCAATTTACAGAATGAAAACTTGCGTTTTGCTGGCACTTATAACGCTTCTGGAAATACGATTGCCACAGTCACGCAGTACTCCACACAAGCTGGTTTAAACATTGGTGATGTTTTAACAGCCCCCAGTGAAAGTAATAATGGCCTTTATTACATTGTTACCACTTCGGGCTATGGCACTGGAGCTGCTCCTGTTGGAACGCTATCGGCTGGGGACTGGGTGGTTTCGCTGGGGCAAGGGGCAAATTGGGAGACGCTTGACTTTGCTTCCGCAGTGGCTGGCGTTAGCGATGGAGACGTGCTCGTTGACGGTCCCGCCTTAATTCCTGCAGCCCCTGGAATTACCACGCAGGAAAGTTTCAACACCAGTGTATGGGGGAGAGTGCAAGTGGCCTCCACTTCTGTCTATGGCATTGTGCGAGCCTCTACAGAAATTGCAGTGGCTAGTGGCACTGGCATTATGAGCATTGGCATTATTGATGATGGCTCTTATTAATGATGGAGCAAACTAATGCAAGGCTATGGTTACGAAGGGTTTGTCTATGCAGGAAAGGAAATTCCTCCTTATGGAGACAAGGGGCAGGTATTAGTTAAACATACCAGTGCAAATTATTATACCACTTGGCGTAGTATTGACCATATGATCAATGACAATGGCGGCATCATTGATGAAGGCGAATATTAATAGAGAACAGTAGAATCAGGAAAGATATTTACCGTCACCCGTTAGGGCTTAGACACCATGGCTTCTACGCTTAAGCATCTTCGTTCGTCTTCTGCTGATAAGCGCCCCACTGCATCGGGCCTAGCCGATGGTCAACTCGCTATTAATACTGCTTCAGGCACTCCTGGTTTATTTTTTAAAGATAGTAATAGTGAAATTGTTAAAGTGGGACCTGCCCACGTTGGAGCATCTGCTCCTAACGCTACGCCCGCTGGTAGTGCTGGCAATAGCACGGGCGAATTTTGGGTGGACAATGGTTTAGTGCCTAGTGGTTTAAAAGTTTGGAATGGTAATGCATTTTCCAATCTTACGCCTTCTGGCAGTGAAACTATTCCTGGCCTGTTGGAAGTGGCCACGCCCGCTGAAGTGCAAACTGGCACGGATCATCAACGTGCTGTAACGCCTTCTGGCTTGCAAAGTAAAATTAGCGATTCCACTGCCACCACTTCTTCCACCACCATTGCTTCTTCTACTGCGGTCAAAAGCGCCTATGACCTAGCCAATGCAGCATTGCCGAAAACTGGCGGCACTGTTACTGGAGAACTGCTGATTAGTCCTAGTGGCAGTTTGGTTTTTGAAGGGAGCAGCGATGATAGTTTTGAAACGACCATTGCCGTTACTAATCCTACGGCTGATCGCACCATTACTTTTCCCAATGTAACTGGCAATGTTGTTACCACTGGTGATAGTGGCACTGTTACTAGCACGATGATTCTTAACGACACCATCGTCAATGCGGATATTAATAGTGCTGCTGCGATTGCCCATAGCAAACTTGCAAATATTACCGCTGGTTCTGTTTTACTTGGTAATGCAAGCAATGTGCCAACTGCCACGGCGTTATCTGGTGATGTAACAATTAATAGTTCTGGCGTAACTGCTATTTCTGCTGGTGTCATCGTCAACGCTGACGTAAACGCATCTGCTGCTATTGCTGGCACCAAGATCTCTCCCAACTTTGGCAGTCAAAACGTCACCACCACTGGCACGGTTACGGGCGCCAGCCTGTCCCCGACCAGCAGCACGGTCCCATCAAACGGAATTTATCTGCCAGCAGCTAATACGGTTGGGATTGCAACGAACACTGTAAGTCGTGTGACGATTGATGGGAGCGGAACAGTCGCTGTCACCAATAATTTAAACATCGACAACGGCACTTTATTTGTTGATGCTGCCAATAACAGAGTTGGGATTAACACGACTACAACCGTTTATAACGGTACGAGTATCGGTGATTTAACGCTGGCGAGCAATGCACAATTTACAAATCCTACTCAGCTTTTTGTCAATACAAATGTTGGACAAAGTACAGCTCTAGGAGAGATACGTTTTCACAATAATTATTATAACGCCTCTGCACGAATTACTGCTAGTTCAAACATTACTTTAACCTCGCTTTCTACAATATCAGATAACTACCTTGGGCAACATGATAATTATACCGTCTACGCTGGCAATGGGACTACTTACTACATGTATATAAATGCAGCACGATTTGCTGCTATGGGTGCTGGATCAGTGGAGGCGATTGTTGTAGATAAAGCAACCGATAGAGTAGGCATCTACGATGTATCGCCTGACGCAAAACTAACAGTCAATGGCATTGCATCGTTTGGTGCTGGTGCTGCTGCTACGCCTTCTATTGCTGCACGCGGGGATCTTGATACCGGCATCTACTTCCCCGGTGCAAACCAAGTGGCCATCAGCACTGGTGGGACGTCAAGGTTGCAGATTAATTCAAGCGGCACGCTTGAATTAGCCGGAACTGCCGGAAATTCAATCTCCATTAACGGCAACGCTACCGCCAATCGTTTTAGTGTTGACGGTAGCGGCAATATTGGCATTGGTACCGCAGCGGCGGGGAACGCACCAATCAATATAGTTTCACCTACAGGCCCAGCGATTATGCTGGGGGCTAATAATGGAGCCTATTTCGGTGCTGTTTACGGCGCCACATATACTGCAGACGAGCATTTCTTTAATTCCCCAACAGCGGGATACAGCTACTACAAGGCTTTTGTAGCAGGCCCTAATGGTGTGCCAGAAAATGTTTTCAACGATGATGGCGCCAATTTAGACTTCCGCGTTGAAGGGGACACAAAAGCAAACCTGTTCTTTGTTGACGCCTCTACTGATCGAGTAGGCGTGGGGACTTCTTCACCTGGCTCACTACTTCAAGTTGGGACAGGTGCGCTTAGCTCTACAAATATTGCAGCTTTCTTGGGTGGTTCAACTACATTTGAAAACGTAACTACGGGCAACAATCCATCAATTACGTTTAACAACGACACCGATACTGGCATCTTAAACCCGTCCGCAAATACTCTTGGAATTAATACGGGCGGTAATCGTGCGATCACTATTGACTCCTCACAGCGGGTAGGAATTGGCACTGCTCTGTGTGGCGCACCGCTTTCTTTTGCTGACACAAATGCTCTAAAAATACAATTCAATGGTGATGCTGCAAACTTTTACGGAATTTCTAAACTTGCTGGTGGCGGAAATCTTGGCGACGGTGAATTTCGTTTAACTGCTGGCAACACTTCTGCAGGCGGTTTTACATTTGCATCTGGCGGATCAGAACGTGCCCGCATCACCTCCGCTGGCCTCGTAGGCATAGGGACTGGCGCACCTCAAGCGCTGTTAGAACTTGCAGCAAATAACAATACACCCGGCACCGATCCTCTTGCGGCTAACAACCGACTTCGTTTTACTGACACAGACACAACAAAAGTCAATAGTCAAGTTAACGGCGGAATAGAATGGTATACCGCCGATTCAAGTGATCCTGGCGTGTATGCCTACATTGCGAGCGCGACTACACTTGCTGGAGCTGGCTGGATTAGTTTTGCAACCGGTACTAATACAACAAAAACAGAACGAGTACGGATTGATCAATCAGGCAACGTAGGGATTGGCACTACAAGTCCCAACGGTTCTCTTGATGTTGTATCTGATTCTGGCGGTATTGCTGTCAACATTAGGAATAGAACTGCTAATGATTATGGCTACCTGCGATTCCAGAACAATGCTGGTTCTTCAACTCAAGCCAGCATTGGAAATCTTGCGGGTGTTCTTTCGTTTGAAACTGGAACCACCGAACGCGCCCGCATCGACTCCAGCGGACGCCTGTTAGTTGGCACGTCTTCGAGCACTGCCGACGCTATTGCTGTGTTTCTTGGCAGGAGTGGCGCTCCTGGTGGAACTGGCGGTGAAATCAAACTTGCTCACCCAACCACAAATGTTCCCGCTAGCGGCACGCTTGGTCGCATTCAGTTTGGTAACACGAGCGATGATCGTGGCGCTGAAATTGCAGCCATCGCAAGTCAAACCTGGACATCAACAGCAAAGGGAAGCTTCTTAACGTTCTCGACTACCGCCAATAATGCAAATTCACCGACGGAGCGGATGAGGATTAATAGCTCTGGGGATGTGGGCATCGGTGCAATTAGCGGCACTTTTGCAAGGCTTCATGTTAGGGCTGCAAATAGCGACACACTTGCAGTTTTGCTTCGCCTTGAACAATTCAATGCCGCAGGTACTGATAGTGCTCGTCTTGAGATCCAAGCAGATGCTGCAAATAATCTTGTCACCTACAACTCAACCGGCCTCAATACGGGTGGCCATGCATTTCAAACAGGCGGCACTGAGCGTGCCCGCATCGACTCCAGCGGCAGATTGGGTATTGGGACTAGTTCGCCCACGGCGTTGTTGCATGTCAACGGCGATTCGCGGTTTGTTGGCCCGATTCGCAGTAACACCATCATCAGCGACGTCGATGTTGCTAATGCCGGTTACGACGGTGTGTCGTTCTCGGTTGGGAGCCAAGAAACTAACCCAAATGGTCTTTTCTTTAGCCCTGATGGCCGCAAGATGTTTGTCATCGGCAGCTCTGGTGATGATATTAACGAGTACACATTGTCTACGCCGTGGGATGTTTCCACAGCCACATTTGTCACGGTGTTCTCAGTCGCTTCCCAAGACACCAATCCGCAGGATTTGTACTTTAGAAATGACGGCAAAAAGCTCTATGTCGTCGGCGGTACAAACGATGAGGTTGACCAGTACACGTTAAGTACACCATGGAGCATTGCTAGCGCGTCCTACGACAGCGTTTCACTCTCAGTAACCACGGAAGAGGCTATCCCCACAGGATTGTTTTTCAAGCCTGATGGTCTAAAGATGTATATTGTTGGTGAAACTAACGACACGGTTTATTGCTATTTCCTACAAACAGCCTGGAATCCTGCAACTGCCATTGGTGTTGATTCATTTAGTGTTAGCGGACAAGAGAGTACTGCGCGAGCCCTTAGTTTTACCGCTGACGGTTCCCGTATGTTTGTGATGGGAAGCACCGGAGATGACGTGAATATCTACAACCTGACAACACCTTGGGACATCACCACAGCATCCTTTGTGACGGTGTTTAGTGTTTCCACTGAGGAAACTGCGCCAAGTGGCTTATTCGTCAAACCCGACGGCACCAAGTTCTATATCGTCGGCACGGCCAACGACACCGTTTATCAGTACACCATCCCCAGCGTCACGATTGATCTGACTGGCACCACCAATATCAACGGCAGCGCCGAGGTCGCGCAGGACTTGACCGTTAGGGGTGACATTGTTGGCGGCGGCAAACTGCATACGCAAAGCTCGACCGCTGGTATTGGTTACATTACAGGTGCAGGCGGTGCCGTCACCCAAGCCACCAGCCGCACCACAGGCGTCACACTCAACAGGATCTGCGGTGCCATCACATTGGTGTCTGCCGCTGGCTCTACATCATGGCAATCGTTCACGGTCACCAATTCAACGGTGGCTGCTACTGACACCGTGATCGTCAACCAAAAAAGTGGCACCAATCTTTATATGATCCATGTCACCAACGTGGCCGCCGGTAGCTTCAAGATCAGCTTTGCCACTACAGGCGGCACGACTACAGAGCAGCCTGTATTCAATTTCAGCGTGCTCAAGGCTGTCGCTGCCTAAACTTGCCGTACAACCCCACTGACCATGGTTGAAACTTCTACTTCCTCCTTTACCGTTTCTTGGAAGATCGCGCAACCTGAGCGCGAAACCCAAGACGGACTGTCCTGGGCTAACTGATGGCTGTTAAGTCCAATGCTCATTTGTCTTTTAAACTAGTTAAGAACGTTTTGTTTGACCATGGCCTCTCAAGCTACTGAATTTTCCTGGAACATTGCCAATCTTGAACGCACGCTTTCAGACGGCATTGTCTACACACTTCACTATACGATTGATGCATTTGATGGCACCTATCGTTCAGGAGCCTATGGCTCCATTGGCCTTGAGCCGCCCGAAGAGGATGATGCCATTCCCTATGGCAATCTCACCAAAGAAATTGTAGTGGGCTGGTTGCTTGACAAGTTTGGTGAAGAGAAAAAAGCAGAAGTGGAAGCTGCCCTACAGTCTCAAATTGATGAGCAAAAAACTCCCACTAAAGGCGCTGGCGTGCCCTGGGCTCGCTAGTATTCTTTTTTCGCTGCCCTCCATTGGCCGTCAAAAGCAAACTCGGTGCTTCATCGTCTAAGCGCATTATCGTCCAAAAGCCTAAACGCACTCGCCAAGGGCAAGGAAAAAATAGTAAACCTTCTCATGGACGTAAGCTCATGCGAGGACAAGGTAAGTAAAACAAAGGCCCCTAGGGGCCTTTTTTATTGCCATAGAATAAAACAAGCATTTTGGCCCTAACCATTCAATGTGATACGGCGATGAAAGCCACTGGCAAGATTGGTTGGAGGGAATTGTATTAAGATGAGAGAAAAGAAGAAAGAAAAGTCTTGCCATGATCACGCCAGGTAAGCACGATATTACTATTTACCAAGGGGCCACGTTTGAGCTGCAGGTGCAATATAAGGATGATTCTGGCGTGCCAGTTAATATGAGCGGTTATACCATTGCTAGCAAGCTTTATAACCGTCTTGGCACAACTAAACTTGCGGATTTTATAGCTTCCTATGTGAATCAAGCAAGTGGTATTTTCAAGATTCGCCTAGAAGCTTCTGGTACTAGCGGCCTTACAGAGCAAGGCCAGTACGATATTTTAGTGACAGAACCCAGTAATGATGTGTATTATTTAGTAGAAGGCAATGCCTATGTTAATCGAGGGCTTAGTTTTCAATGACAGTTATTGTTCAAGAATCTACCACTATTCTCAATCTCTCCGAACAAGCTTCTCCTTCCATTGTTATCAATGAAGAGGCAAATAATATTGTCGTTTCAGCTAGCGCAAGCCCTTCTATTGTCGTAGAACAGGCTCCAGAAGTAAGTCTTGAATATTTTGGAAATGGTCCCCAGGGCGTACCTGGCCCAGGCATTATTCCCAGCGGCACCACTGGTCAAGTGTTGGCAAAAACAAGCAATGCTAATTATGATACGCAATGGAAAACATTAGCATTGAGCGATCTTTCTGATGTGAATGTTGGAAGCAAAATAGACGGAAGCGTTCTTGTTTATGATGGAGGAAGCCAAAAGTTTGTGGCAAATTCTTCTTTCACTTCCATTTCATTAACTGACGGGGGCAATTTCTAGTGGCCAATACCATTCGCATTAAGCGCCGCGCCAGTGGTGGTAGCACTGGAGCCCCGTCAAGCCTGGCTAATGCAGAACTTGCTTATAACGAAAGCGATGCAGGAAATGGCATTCTTTATTATGGTTATGGCACTGGTGGGGCTGGTGGTACTGCCACGCAAGTTGTTGCAATTGGTGGCGATGGTGCGTTTGTCAACTTAAGCGGAAATCAAACAATTACAGGCAATAAAACATTTACGGGCACGGTTAGTCTTCCCACTGTTAGCGGCATCACCACTACAGGCAATGTTGTTGTTGGCGGCAATCTTACCGTTAATGGCACCACTACTACTGTTAATAGCACCACTGTTACTGTTGACGATAAAAATCTTGAACTTGGTAGCGTTGCAAGTCCTAGTGATGCCACGGCTGATGGTGGTGGCATCACGCTAAAAGGCACCACTGATAAAACCTTTAATTGGGTGGATGCGTCTGATTGTTGGACAAGCAGTGAGCATCTTGATTTAGCCAGTGGTAAGTCTTATAAAATTAACAATACCACTGTTTTAACTAGCTCTGGCCTTGGTTCTGCCATTGTTTCTTCTAGCCTGACAAGTTTGGGCACGATTAGCACTGGCGTTTGGCAGGGCACGGCCATTGGCTTGGGACATGGGGGCACTGGCGCAACTTCAGCAGGTGATGCCCGCAGTAATTTGGGCCTTGCCATTGGCTCTAACGTACAAGCTTATAGCGATATTCTTGCTGATCTTGCAGGACTTACGCAAGCAGCTAATAAGCTTCCATACTTTGATAGCTCTACAACTGCTGCTACCACGGATTTATCTGCATATGGTCGTTCTTTAATCGATGACGCCGATGCCTCGGCTGCTCGCGCCACACTAGGGCTAGGCACAATGGCCACTCAGGCCGCAAATAGCGTGGCGATTACTGGTGG